>Ga0209336_10000922_pt1 | contig 14693 bp, 14 predicted proteins | sample LinPmetageLP32_FD_184042 | JGI IMG/M metagenome (GOLD analysis project Ga0209336, IMG submission 184042) | Marine viral communities from the Pacific Ocean - LP-32 (SPAdes) (version 2) | ecosystem: Environmental > Aquatic > Marine > Oceanic | place: Pacific Ocean | collected 2009-08-23 | reverse complement strand
TATGTCAGTATGGCAAAATTCAAAAATTATACCAATACAAGATAGACCAAAATCTTCTGTATATTTATTTACCCAAGCAAACGTGATTGATGGAATATTTACTTACTCTAGACAAAGTATACGTGCTATGCCAAATTCTATAGAGTGTACTTGGAATGACCCTGAGCAGCAATACAGACAAGACGTTATAGTTTTAGATGACACTCAAGCACAACTAAAAGCGGGCAGAGTTATAAGTAAAAAAATAGTAGCTTTTGGTTGTACCTCAAAGGGACAAGCAAAAAGAGTAGCAGAGTGGCATTTAGCAACAAATCAGCAAGAAACAAAAAGAGTTTCATTTTCTACTTCTATAAATGCGTCTTTATTACAGATTGGAGATGTAGTTTCAATTCAAGATCATCAAGCTTCTTCACGTATTCAAACTTCGGGAAGAATAAAAACTTCTCCTGCTCGAGATATATTAATTTTAGATAGAGAAGTCACACTAGATTTTACTAATCATAGTTATGTAATATTTGTTCAAATAGTAGATTCAGTATTTATTTGTAGGCAAAGAACGGCTATAATAAATGGTGTTACATATAATTTAGGAGATATAATAAAAACTGATAATTTAGGAAATCTGTTAACAGGGTCTACTTATAATTCAGATGAAGTTGTAGATGATAGTAATGAGTCAGTAAAAACAGAAAAAACAAAAAGAACTTCAGTTATACAAAAAGAAATACTTCCTAGTCAGACAGAAACCTCAGACACTGTATTTTTATCTAGTGAAATTGAAATGTTACAGTTTCAAGAACTTCTAGATGTAGACGCTCCTCCAGAGGACTTTGATGGATTAGACGAAGTTGGCACTATAGATGCACTCTTAAAAGAACATATTTGGGCAATAGCAAAAAATGATGTAACAGATGACTCAATAGAAAAATACCGAATTATGTCTATAAAACCTGATCAAGATGGGTTTAACACAAACATCTCTGGGCTTCAATACGAGGAAAGCAAATTTGCTAAAACTGATGTTAATAATGCTGCTTTTTCTGATCCTTTTTACAATAGTGCATTAGCAGCCACAGTCATTTCTGCCCCGGTAAACGGGCACGCAGCTTTAGTAGCTGCCTTAAAGGTTTAAATTATGTCGTTCAATTTAATAGTAGAGTGGGATGTGCCCACACAAGATATTACTGATAGTAATGGTAATACTTTTAATATTGCAAATAGAGATATTGCAGGATATACACTTGAGCATGATGTTGATACTGGAGGTGCAAACGAAACAATTACAATTACGGGAATTAACAATAGTAATTATGTCTTTAAAAATGTTTTAGAAGGAACCTATACGTTTAGTGTTAGATCTTTTGGTAGAGGACAACCTTTAAGATACTCTGAGCCCTTAACGTTTACTAAAAATGTAATATTTCCTACAGGGGTAAATAGGCTCGCAACTATAGCTCAAGGAGGAGACATTTCTTCTGCTTTAGACTTTAGTTCGGGGGGTATAGTTACAGTATTAAACTCTGCATATAGTTTTAAAAATGTAAATAGTTTGCCTTTCAATGTTTCTTCGGCTACTACAGCACAGAAACAGCAGAGTTTTTCTGCAATGAGTAACAGTAGTACTGCTTTTTGGTTTTATGACGATTCTTCTGCTAGAGCTGGTACTTCTGATCCTTGGAAAGCAGTGCAAGTCCATACAGACGCTACTGCAGAAAGCGGAGTAAACTCTCAAGATTTTGACTTTACTTACTTGAAAGAACTAGGTGCCTCAAATAATGGTTTAAGTGTTTTATCTTCGGGAAGAACAATTTCTGTAACGGATGCTCAATTCGTACACCCAAGAAATAGAGTGGTATTAACAGTAGCATCAGGACATAATTTAAAAACAGGAGATACTGTAACCGTTACAAGTATTTCTGGAATGACCCAACTAAACTCCCAAACAGTAGTGGTGAGTGAGTGGGGTGGAGGAGCAAATCAGTTCTTATTAAGAAACTCTTCCAATACCGAAGACCTAGATGCATCCACATTTGATGAATACACGTCAGGAGGAACTTTAACAACTTCTTCTGCAATAAGAGGTAACGCTACTCAATTTGGAACTACAATTACTGGAGTGAATACGGCCTTTGATACTGATTTTTCTAGTGGAGACATAATAAAAATATCTACTTCTAGTGCTATAGGCACGGAAGTTACAACTTCAGAGTATGCGGAAGTAGACTATGTAATTGATAGTCATACCATAAGTATTGTTTCTCCTTTAACTAGATCTTATGCTAACGCATACCTATACCAACAAAGCTTAAAAGTAGATAGATCTAAAGACTCAATATTAGCAGAAGTTACAAAATCATCGGGAGGAGAGTTTAGTATTGAATATACTGCAACACTTAAAAGCTTGGATACCTCGGATGGTGGCTCAATTGTAGAGTCTGCTAACACTGAGGTTACAGGAGCAGTAGTTTATGATAAGCGCCGAGCTAGAGGAGAAATAGCACGAATCTCCATGCCTAATACTAGAGGAATAAGTGCAACTCCTACTGCACGTGCAGAAATTTCGGGGTTACTTGGTTATCAAGGACCAGATATACAAATCACTGAAGTTACTTCAGGTGCTACTGCTGTTTTTACTACTGCTTCTGCGCACGGCCTAATAACTGATGATATTGTAGCAATACGAGGTATTGGAGCTGGTGATGATATGAATATTATAAACGGGCAGCGAGGTTCGGTACGTCTTGGGTCTTTAGGTATTACTACTGGAGATAGTGCACAGTTTTCTCATGGCTCGTTAGGAAGTATGAATGCTGCTAGATATAGTGGAGGATCTGCACCTGCTGGCAATGAAACAGTAACTGGTTGTACAATTACACAAGGCGGTAGTATTTTTCCTGGTAGAGATGCAACTTGTACAGTTACGACTTCTGCAGATGGAAGCAGTATTCACATAGATAGTGTTACTGCAGCAGGGTCAGGTTATATAGTAAATCTTACTTGTTACATAGGTGTAACAATAAGTGGTACTACTCATACTTTTATTACTACTCTACAAAGTGGAAAAATAATTACAAATGATACAACTACAAAATTTAGATTAGAATCAGATCGAACTATATTCTCTTATGGCGGATTTTTTGGGGGTGTAATACTTAATTATGTAGGTGCGGGCTCTACTGCTACAGCCCTTACTTCTCAAACTACAGTCTTTGCAAATATACAGAATCCCATGACAGTTGAAATGCAAATAAATGCAACGTTCGACAATGTAAGTGATACAATTCCTGCGGCTTCTATTGTTGATGCAGGAGTTTTGACTACTTACTGGGGTTACTGGTTTGGAGGGGGCGGCTCAATATCTTATCAATATATGGATATAAAAGAAACAGGAGTAGCCGTAGAAGCTATAATTCAAAAATACGCTTTGTACCCTGGAGCCGTAGTGAGACAAGGAACTGCAAGTAACCCTACTTTCCATGGACACGTAATGAGTGTAGCAGAGCAAGAAGATGGCTCTGTACGGGTGCAATTTAATGACGCTCAAGAATACTCCTACGCAGATAAAGAGCCTGCTATACGAGCTTTTTCAAGAAATAGACCTTTAACTGCCTATCAAACTAATGCATCTGTAAATGCAGTAGCTCCTGCAGGTGGTGGTATAAATCAATTAACTTTTACAGGTATTGGTCACTCTACTACTACAGGAACTGGCTCTGGTGCGACTTTTGACTTCAAAATAGACGGGGAAGCACAAGGCACTCTAAATGGTAATGTACACTTAACTGGAGACGGTGTAAATGCTCAAGGTAGTGGCTATGATGATTACGATACGGTTACTTTTACAGGTGCAGATTTAAACACTCATAATAGTGATTATGATGCTGATAGAGGAACTGTAACTTTTGCTATCGATACGAATGGAATCGCAAGCTCAAGTGTAGACGGTGTAATATCCTTTACAGGAAGTGTTTCAACAACAGTTGCTTCTACAGCAGAACTTTTAACTCCTTATAATGGATCTATGAATACTACACTTGTAGGAGAGTTACCTAGAAAAAGTACGGATAGTTTTGATATTGCAATTCTAGCTTTTATAGAAAAATCTGATGGCTTTGAGCCTGAGGTATTTTCTGGTTTCAATGGTTCGTCAGGAATATCTTTTGATAGCCCTTCAACTGAGGAAACAGGTTTAGTAGATGGTGCAACTGTAACAATGCAGGGTATAACAGGAATAAATCCTGGAGTAGAATATTTTGTGGATAAAACAGACTCTGATACGTATGCAATTCATACTAGTTCTGCTTTAAATGCTCCATTAAATGTAGGTGAAGATGCACCCGACTCTCCCGGAGACCCTGAAGCCTCTACATTTATTCGAGGATCAAATGGATATGTGCTTGGAAGATGTGCAAGTACCATAAGTAAAATAACATTATCAGGAGAATTAAAAGTATGAGAATAGGACTAGCAAGCAAATGGATTCAGTGTATAGATGATCAAATTATAGGAACTCCACAAAGCCACAAAGGCTCTGGGGAGAATTGGATTCCTGTGATTCCTTTAGGCGCTGCTAAAAGCGGCCTGACGGAAGAGCACTATATAAAAGATCCAGATAAACGTATCTGCTATATTATGTATACGCCTAAAGGTGTGCCAGCAGAAAGTGTAAGAATAGAAATAACCAAAAACTAAAAAATACTTGACAAAAAATGTCAGGTCAGATATAATTTCAAAATGGAGATTTTAACATGAGTGCAGGTATATATAATATAGAAGTAGACCAAGGTTCAGACTTTGAAGTTACTTTAGCAGTTGCAGGACAAACACTAGATGGATTTTCTGCTAGAGGTCAAATACGCCCTGTGGCACAAAGCACTACAGTTCTTGGCGACTTTGATTTTACAATTACAAATCCAAGTTCTACAGGCGGAGACATAACAATGTCTTTACCTAATTTTGTATCTGCAGACATTCCCGCAGGAACTTATGTGTATGATGTGCAAGTTTTTAATGATACTACTAGAAAAGTAGCTAGACTTATACAGGGAAATTGTGTTGTTAAACAGGGGGTAACTAGATAATGGCTCAAATTACTATAACAGCTACTGATAGTTCTGGAACTTCTGTTCTTGTTCAAGAATCAGGAAATGTTGCTGTAACTCCTTTTATCTCCCCCACTAGCTTTACAACTAATCAAATTTCTTGTGTAGACTTTTTGTCCCCTGATGGAACTACTGAAATATCTATTTCTGATACAGGCACAACCTTTACTGCACTTACTACTCACTCTGCGGGCGCAACAGTCAATGGTAACTTTATCGTTAATAATAATTTTGCTGAGATCGTAAGTACAGATGCTGGTGCTACTGAAATGCCTATTTTTGCCTTGACAAGAAATAGTGCAAGTCCGGCAGCAAATGATAAACTTGGTGCAATACGATGGTTTGGTGAAGCTGACTCAGGTGAAAAGAAATTCTTTGGTGAAATATATACCAAAGCTGCCGATATAGGTGATGCAAGTGAACAAGGACAACTTGTATTTACAGTAGCGGCCGATAATGGACTACAAGGAGCTGCATCCCCAAATGCTGTTACTGATGTTACTGCGGATCTTACAAATGATTTAGATCCTGCTATGACATTGGATCAAAACGGCCTTTCAATTCCTGGCACAAATTATTTTATTATTGATGGTGTAGATGGTGGAGGTATAAATTTTAAAAATACTAGTGGTCATAACGGTACTTTAACAGCAAGCCATTCAGCTGAGAGAAATTGGGCATTTCCTAATGTTTCTGGTACTATTATTACAGAAGGCAACTTATCTAGTATTACTTCTGTTGGTACACTTGATAAATTAGAGGTTGCAAGTACTGCTGATACTGCTACTCCTGGTCCTGTAATAGGGTTGTATAGAAACTCAGCAAGTCCTGCCACAAGCGATAGACTTGGATCGTTAAGATTCTTTGGAGAAAATGCAAGTGGTGAAAAAGTATTTTATGGTGGTATTGATGGAAAAATAGGTAGCTCTGTTGCTGATGGCTCTCATACAGGAGCAATGGAGTTTACTCTTGCTGATGGATCCAGCTCTGGTAGTGCAATAACTGATATTACTGCTGATGTCACAACAGATGAAGATCCAGTCATGACACTTCATAAGTATGGTCTTGTCATGGGTCTTAATAATGATATTTTCTTATCACAAGCCACAGACAATATCACATGGGACACCGGATCGCATCAACAATTTTTACAAGGTAGATCAGCAGAATCCTCTGGTGGTAATAGTACAATTACATTACCTGATGCAACTCAAGGTGTACTAGAAATAGGCGCATTAGGTTCAGGCGCAGTCGTAACAGGTACTTCTATTGCTCATGCTACTTTCTCAACCTATAAAGGACAAAAAATTGTATTTACAGGCTCTAGTGCTTGTACTATAGGACTACCAGACGCAGCAGCGGGAGATATTGGGGCAACCTGGACAGTATGCAATGCTGGATCTGCAAATGTAATATTTGATCTCGATGCATCAGCAGCTCAAACACTTAAGATTCTTACTGGTGCTGCAGTCACAGATGTAGGTACAGATAACCCACATATTGTTCCAGGTGGTGTAGCAAGTTTAGTTTGCACAGCTGCGGATAACTTTATTCTATTCGGCTCTGGTGTGGTGAATAACTAATGGCTTGCGCTGGAGTAGTTGCAAGTGCTGGTGCACAAATACAATTATTTTTTCTAACTATTGGGCAAAAAAATGTAAGCGCAGGAAAAAGTACTTTTATATATAGAGGTAAATACCTTGACGCAGGCAGTACAAGCCCTACTGCCGTAACTTTGAAAAATGGAAATATTCATAATCTTGATGGAGTATACACACTCAATACTAATACCGTTACAGTTTTTGTATTATTTGATGATCTTGATGACGGTACAGCTGTTCCCGATTCAGATGAAGCCTTTAGATCTATAACTATTGGGGATTTGAAAGTTTTAAGAAGTGATAGGAGTACGTATGGCGCGAGCGGTGACGATCAGCTTTTCGGATTCCCTAACGGTGGTAATGATAATATTTATAATGGAACTAACAATGGAGATATAGTAATTTGTGAGTTGAGGGCAGATTAATGGCGTATACTACAAGAAGAATTACAGCTATAGACCCTACTGTATTACGCAGACTATTTGATGATTGTGAAGCAAAGACCGTAGAAAATTTTACAGCTTTAAACAGTTTAACTTCGGATCAACGCTTTAATACGCTGAAAGAAGCCGCAGAGTCTTGGGCAGCAGATGGAGTGTGTCTAGAGTGCAGTAAAGATGGAACTATAGTATTTATAGCATGGGGACCTGTTGCTTCTATGAATTGGAAACTAATTAACTTTTTAGCTGGTAAAGATGCAAGCGGAAGTAGAAGTTTTCTTTACGATAGTGCGTGGGAACTTGCAGTAAGAGACTTTCATATATCTATGTCTAGTGTTTATACTTCTCACGAAGTCATTCATACTTCAGGCTCTAGTGCGAAAACACATTTTGATACTTTAATGGATGCATCTACTGGATGCACTGCATCTAGTGATACAACAGTGGATACAGATTTCACTTCACGAACAATTACAGGAATAGAATAATGGCATTTGGTAAAGACGGCATGAAATACAAAGTAGTTTTTAAAAAAGATGTTAGCTTTTTTAGTGTTACCGGACAAGATTTTAGATTTAAAAAAGAGACTCCTGGGTATATACCTCATTGGGAATTAGAGCAAGCAAAACGAAGAGGTGCAAAAATATTAGAAGTAGTTGGAACTCCTGAGCAAAAAATTAATTACTACCCTGGGGGCTTTGATGGTGTTTAAGGAAAGTAAGCATAAAAATTACTTTCCTTATAAAAGCACTCAAAAACAGTTAGCAAAAGGAGGAAAGCATCTAGAGACCTTTTTAACTATTTATTGGTTCTGTAGAGATATATCTTGTAACAGAATTTATCAAGTAGATAAACCGACAGACTATCATTCACATCCTACAGGATTTATTTCTATTGTTCTTAGAGGTGGTTATACTCAAGATGTAATTAAAAAAGATGGTAGTATAATAGAAGGTCAAAAATGTAACTGGTGGAATATAATTGGTAATAAATCTTTTCATAGAGTATACAATATTAAGCCAAATACTTTAACATTAGTACTAAATAACCCTTTTCAAAAACGAATGGGTATGACACTCCTTTTAAAAGGAGCAGGAGTATGGTGGACACCAAACCCCTTAAAAATGTCAGCAGATAATGAGTACAGAATAAGAAAGATAGGAGACTAATATAAATATTTTGTAAAGTAAGTTTTGAGGCAGAGCAGGTCTTTCCCGAGGAACTTACCCGACACTATAGTTTCGCTACCTTAGGACCATGTTACGCCTAAAGAAAAGGGGGCTTTTGCCCCCGTTTCTTTACTTAAATATATCTTGCCAGTTTCCTGTCGTACTCGCTCGGGAATATTCCGTAGCTCGATTCTCAAAGAAATTAGCGTGCTCTACTGCATTTAGCATATAATCCAACCATGGCAACGGATTGTCATTGCTGCCAAAAATCTTTTTCATGCCTAGACCAAGTAATCTTCGATCTGCAATATAACGAATATACTCTTTTACTTCTTCTGGAGTTAAATCAGGCACATCTGCACCTTCAAAACACAAATCAATAAAAGCATCTTCTAGTTCTACTGTGCGCTCTGCGGCACAATAAATTTCATACTTTAACTCATCGTTCCATAACTCTGGGTTTTCCTGAATAAAAGTACGAAATAGCTGAGACATTCCCTCTACATGGAGACTTTCATCTCGTATCGACCATGTAACAATCTGCCCCATACCCTTCATCAAGTTATGTCGAGGAAAGTTCAACAGTATAGCAAAACTACTAAACAACTGTACTCCTTCGGTAAACCCAGAGTAGATAGCCATAGTCTTTGCTATGTCCATATTACTTCCCATACCAAAGTCGCTAAGATGCTCGTGTTTATCCATCATCGCTTTGTGCTTCATAAACTCTTTATATTCTTCTTCTGGAAACCCAAGAGTTTCTAGTAATAAAGAGTATGCTTCTTGGTGTACTGCTTCCATAGCTGCAAAAGCACTTAGCATCATTCGTACTTCAGGCTGCTTAAATGTTGGAAGATAATGCTTTGCATATCCACAACACACATCTACATCAGCCTGCGTAAAGAAACGAAAGATTTGAGTAAGCAATACTTTATTGCCAGGACTTAACTTCTCTCTAAAGTCTTTTAAGTCATCTGCTAAATTTACTTCATCGGGCAACCAATGCATATGCTGCTGAGACTTGTAGTGCTCGAATGCCCACGGATAATTAAAGGGTTTGTAATATTCTCTTTCTTGTAATAAATTCATTCGTATATATCTCCTAGCCAAGACTTAATCCAAGACTTGCTCTGTACGCCACTAAAGCGTTTATCTTCTTTTCCTGCTGCATCTACTAATATTACTGTTGGCACTCCACGAACACTATAAGTTCTTGCCAATGCTTGATATTCATCAATATCTAAGTTTTCTACTGGTAGACCTAGCTCCATGCCCTCCATTGTTTTGGAGAGCATTTTACAAGGGTCACACCATGTTGCACTAAATTTTAATAATTTCATCTAACCCTCACACGCTAGACATTCGTTTTCGTCTAGGCTATCTAGTACATACTTACGAAGTGCTTCTTCCGAGACATTCTCAGCTCTCTTCATTGCTTCACTTCGTAGATAGTACAAAGTTTTTACTTTCTTCTTCCATGCCATCATATGAATCGCATGAAGCTCTTGTTTTGATACATCTGCAGGAAAGAATACATTTAGAGACTGACTCTGACAAATGTACTGTTGTCGATCTGCTGCATGTTGTATTACCCATCTCTGGTCAATCTCAACGCCAGTTCTAAATACTTCTTTCGTATGCTCGTCTAAAAACTCTAGATGCTGTACTGACCCCGCACTTGTCATTATACTCTTCCAAACTTCATCTGTGTCCATACCTATTTCTTGAAGTATGTGTTCCAAATACTCGTTTTTGAGCAAACTAGAACCCGACTTAGTTTTCTGAGTAAACGCATTTGCGCGATAAGGCTCAATACTAGGAGAAGTGTTCCCACAAATAATACTACTACTGGCATTAGGAGCAACGGCAAGAAGATGGGCATTCCGTATTCCATGACCTTTTCCATCTGGACATTCTCCTCTTTCTTTGGCAAGTTGCTGTGTAGCACGAGTTGCCTCTGATTTTATTCTAGTAAACATCTTATGGTTTGCACTCGATGCCCACATACTTTCAAAAGCAATGTCTTGACGTTGTAGATAAGCATGAAAGCCCATCGAACCAAGACCAATACTTCTTTCATTTTCTGCACTAAATACTGCACGATATAGCTCTGGGGGAGCTTTATCTATAAAGTAAGTAAGTACATTGTCTAACATTCTTACTAGATCAGGAATAAATTGATCATCTTCACACCATTCGTCATACTCTTCTAAATTTACGCTTGACAAGCAACATACTGCTGTACGTTTCTCGTTAGTTGGCAAAGTTATCTCCGAGCATAAGTTGGAGTGATGAACTTTTAGTCCTAAATCTTTTTGGTACTGAGGCAAAGCATTTTGTACAGTATCTTTGTACATGATGTATGGTTCGCCTGTTTCTACACGATTCTGTATAAGCTTAACCCAAAGAGTCTTAGCTGATACAGTTTTCTTTACTTCTTTTGTATGTGGGTCAATCAAGTCCCACGAATCATCGAAACCTTCCACAAGTGTGGCTTGTTCGATTAGCTCCATGAAGTCATCACCAATAGTAACACCATGATGAAGATTAACAGATTTTCGATTAACGTCACCTCCAGTCGGCTTACGTACATCAAGAAACTCCTCCACTTCTGGGTGACTAATGTCCAGATACGCTGCATAACTACCTCGTCTTGTAACGCCTTGAGAAAATGCTAACATCTCTGCGTCAACTACTTTAATAAATGGGATTACCCCTGTGCTTTCTGACCCCGCAGCGGTCTTTGATCCTACACTACGAATACCATTCCAGCAACCACCAATACCACCGCCTACAGAGCTTAGAAAAGCATTCTCTGTGTAGTGACCTGTTATACCCCCTCGGCTATCTTCCGCATAGTTGAGAAAACAACTAATTGGTAGGCCACGAGTGCTACCGCCATTACTAAGAATAGGGGTAGAAAACATAAACCATAGCTTGCTCGCATAATCATACAGTCTTTGTGCATGATCATCATCATCAGCAAAGGCCTGCGCTGCTCGAGCAAAAGCATCTTGAGGAGACTTTTCTCCCTCTAACAAGTATCTATCTTCCAAAGTTTTTATACTAAACTTTGACAAATACTTGTCTCTTTTATAATCAACCTTAACCAATTAACTTCTCCTCGATGTCGTTTATATTATCGACTCCTATTGCTTCATCGCAATATGTTACTAAATCCATAAGCTCATAGTTTTTTAGAATTTGCTCTGCGTGTTCGTTTACAGACTGAATGTATTTGTATGAACCACTTAAAGGTGTTGCATCGTACACATCCATTGCACTTCCAAATTGTTCTATAAGACCTTGAGCACGTTTTGGCCCTACACCAGGAATGCCGGGAACATTATCACCTTTATCTCCTGTTAGACACTTCAAAGAAATATACTCATCTCTTGAAACATCATAGTGCTCTTTCCAGTTCTCTTTTGTAACTTCTTTACGAGTTACATAAGAAAAACGTGACACATCATCATCAATCAATAAATCCCAATCTCGGTCGCTTGAAATTAACCAAACTTTCTCAAGACCATAATGAGCTTTAAATTTGACTAAATGTGCCGCAATATCATCTGCTTCTACGCCTTCATAGCGAAGAACAGGATATTGATTCTCTAGCCCGACAAGAGCTTTTTCGTACTCTTGAAAGAATTTACGAAAAGCTTCTGCTTCTTCTTCAGTTTGCTCCGCATACTTGTCTTTTCGGTTCTGTTTATAGCCAGGGTCTAAATTCTTGCGATAAGAAGATGAACCTTGATCTGCTGTGATTATGATCTTCTCACAGTTATAAGATTGTGCTAGAGATTGAACTGTTGCTATATAATCTGATGCAAAATCTGTTCTGCCTTGATGTTTCCATCTAAATGCAAGGTTCAATGCATCTACTACTAGCGTTGACCCCGCAGTTTTTTCGAATTGTTTTAAAAATGTAAATGCCATTATTCTTCTCTTGTTTAAGTTTGTGAAACAACTATTTCTTAGTAATCTTCGTCTCATGAAGAAACTCGTACTCCTCATTTAGTAGCCAGTCCTCAGCTAGTGCGGCATAGCAACCTAGAAAACTGACATACATATAGTCTACTTCTTTTGGTTTATCTGCTACTACTATGAATACTTTAGAACGATTATACTTAAAAAATAGCATAGGCTCTTGATCTCCGCCTTTTGCTTGTTGTACTACTTTTTTCCACCAACGTATAAGATTGTTTGTCTTTGGTTGTGTAAACATCTTATCTGACAAAGGAGATTCAGAGTAGTTTTTTACTTCTATACAATACTTATTTGCAGCATTAGGAACATATAGATCACCTTTTAAGTACTCTAATGCTCCTGATGCTGGTACTCTTTCGAACTTGTAGCCTGTTGCTTCTCGTAACATATCTCGTACTAAATACTCACCACGAGCGCCTTTTGCTCTTGAATCTACCATTCTAATTTACTCACGTTTCCATCTTTGACTACTTCTATTTTATCCAACAATGGGTGTGTCCATCCATGTGATACTACATAAGTGTTCAGTTCATCTTCTTTAATAAGAAGCTCTACCATTTTCTCTCTGCCAGTATCATCAAGAACATTAATGACTTCATCAAGAAAAAGAATGTTAATTTTAGACTTTGAAATACTACTCATTAACTTACGAATTGCAATCAAGGTCGCGGTGTTTACTCTTGCTAGCTCTCCCGAAGATAGCGCAAGTATATCTACTATGTTACCGTTATCTGTAATTTCTACATTTAACTTGTCCTTCTGTACGTTGAAACCTAAAGTAAATCTACCATCAGATAGCTCTGCTAGATAGGTATTCGCAACTTCTTCTAGCTCTACTACTAAGTTTTCTATCTTGTACGCTAGTAAGCCATTTGTACTAAATGCTTTCTTTAGTATCTCTAAGTTTGCGTCAAGATCTGCGTGTTTATTTAAAGTTTTTGTAGCTTCTCCTAATTGAGTCATAAACTCTTGAGTTTGCTCCTGTATAACTTGTATACGCGTATTTCTTTTAGAGATTTCTATATTTTCTTGATTAATCTTTGTTATTTCTCGTTTTTTCTTATCAAGATGCCCTTGATGTACTCGCATATTTTGTGCAAGCTCATTAGCATCTACTAGTTTTTGTGGTAAACTACGATCTATAGAGCGAAAAGTATCTGTCCAGTTTTGCTGTAAATCTTCAAACTTTTTTACTTGCAGGTTATGACGACCAATACTGTTTACTTCCTCTCCTAGCCGTTCTATTTCTGCATCAGCAACTACTATTTCTTCGTTTTCTTTTATAATTAAGTTTTCTTTGAATTGTTTATCAATGTCCTGCTCACAAACATGGCATACATTTCCTAAACCACCTAATTTTCCTAAAGACTTTTCTGCATTTGACTTTACTGCCTTCCATTTCCAAAGTTCATCTCTTTGTTCTTCATTAGAAAGTATAGCGCCTGGGCTGTTTAATTCTGCTTTCTGTAAATCTAACTGCTTGAGTATGTCAATAAATCCATTATTTTTTGCAATTTTTTTATTTTTTTCCGAAATATTTTGAAATTCTACTTCTAAAGAACGCAAAGTTTGCTCTTCTTCTTCCGTATTTATATCTATATTTTTTGTTGGAAATATATTGGTATCTTCCAATTTGTTATCTTCAAGCCACTTTTCTATCGTTGCAATTTTTGACTTGCTACTTGTAATTAACGTATTTGTTTCTTTTGAAGCCTCTTTAAATATTTCAAATAGCTCTACATAATCTTCTAGATGTAGCAAGTCTATAAGAAACTTTTTTCTGTTCGAGTCTGTAGCAGTAAGAAACTGCAGGCTTGCATTAGTATTTTGATAGACTAACTGAGAAAAAGTTTTAAAGTCTACTCCAATAATTTCCTGTAAAGTTTTGTAAGTATTTGTAGCAGTATGACTAGAGATATCCTCACCGTTTTCTTCTAGTTTTACTTTTATGTTACTTTTTCTATCTACAGAAATACAGTATTCATTAGAGCCTTTCGAGAACTCTAACTTAATACTGTAGCCATTGTTTACATATCTGTTGGGTATATCTGCTTTTTTGATACCTTTAGAGTTCTTGTTATATAACACTTCCTCTATAATTAATGGGATGGAGGATTTCCCCATCCCATTAGTACCAATTATTTGTGTTACGGTATTTTCATTAAGAACTAACTCATTTCCAGCACCATAACTGAAGCAATTATCCCAATTGAGCTTTTTGAGCGTAATCATTATAAGTTCCTAAAATGTTTGGTATTTTTTCTTCGGATATTTCTAGAATATAAGTTAGATACTCTACTAATTCTTCTTCTTTAGTCATATCTTTGTCTATGACTAAACTAGCTTCTGTACTTCGTTTTATTACTTTTTTGTCAAGTAAAGACGAATCTT
>Ga0209336_10000920_pt1 | contig 14716 bp, 18 predicted proteins | sample LinPmetageLP32_FD_184042 | JGI IMG/M metagenome (GOLD analysis project Ga0209336, IMG submission 184042) | Marine viral communities from the Pacific Ocean - LP-32 (SPAdes) (version 2) | ecosystem: Environmental > Aquatic > Marine > Oceanic | place: Pacific Ocean | collected 2009-08-23 | reverse complement strand
TAGCGACACAATCACCGTTGCTGTTACTACTTCAACCGTCATAATTGGCGAAGCTATCATCACTACTTCAGGCAGTAACACTTTAATCATTGATAAATATAATCACGGCTTGGTCATTGGTGATACGTTTGTTATGGCTAACGCTGTTACCGTTGGCGGTATTCCAGTTAGCGAATTAAACGCAACACATACTGTCGTTGCTCAAACTAGCGACAATCAATTTACAGTTACCGTTAGTTCTAATGCAACTTCTTCGGCACGTGGTGGTGGTTCGGCTACAACCATTGACGGTGTGTTAGTTTTAACCAATCCAATTGAAACAACGTCTGGTTCAACTACCCTCAAAGTTCATAATAAAGCACATGGTTTGAGTAATAATGATGTCATAACTTTAGAAGATTTAACCGATGTTGGTGGTGTTTTAGCAACTACATTGAACGCAACACACACCGTAGTCGATGCTTCAACTAGCACTGATTATTTTACGATTACGGTATCAGACACAGCAACCAGTTCTGCTTTTGGCGGTGGTGTTGGTGTTTATGAAAGACCCGTAAAAGCTACAGCAACTGCAAAATATGGCAGTCCAAATGCAACTATTAATATGCCAGCAAATATACGCTAATGGATATCGTCAAATTTAATAATTTTATTGAACCCAAATTAAACAAACAATTCAGTTGGGGTGAAAATGATTGCAATACGTTAGTTTTAGAATATTTAGATTATATGCTTGGCACTGATACTTTAAATATTGCTTACCAAAAATATCACACTAAATTTGGTGCTATGAGGTTTCAAAAAGAATATCAACAAACGATATCAGAAAAGTGTAAAGAATTAGGCTTGATTGAATTAAACCCAATAAAAGCTAGACACGGTGATATTTTAATTAAACATGATAAACGCTGGGATATGTGCCATATCTGTATTGGCACAAAAATTATTTCTATTGATGAAACTGTTGGTGTCAATGCTGTCAGCGTTAATGATTTTGATATTTTTGATATAGGCTACAGGTTGCCAGCATGAATAAATTTTATAAATTATTATTAGGTTTTGTTGGTCTAGGTTTTACCAGTTCTATTCTTGCTATGCCACAGGTTTTAGGTGCAATTGGGGCTTCAGTGACGGGCGGTTTTTTTGTTGCAACGACAACCACAGCCATTGTAATTGGTGCTGTCGTGGTCGCTACAACGGTGGCTTCTCTTGTGGTAGTTATGGGTATGAAAGTACCAGAAATGGAAGATTCACTTGCAAGCCAAAGTGCAAGAGCTTTATCAAATCAGCAAAGCAATACCAATGCTTTACCTGTTATATACGGCAGTCGTAGAGTCGGTGGCACACCTATATTTTACGAAGTTACAGGCAATGCGAATCAATATTTGCACATGGTCGTTGCTATTTGCGAGGGTGAGATTGAAAGCATCGAAAATATTTATTTCAACGAAGAAAAAATTTATGGTGATGTTTGGAATGATTATGGTCTTTTCCAACTTTTTCCAGCTTTTGGAATCATAAAAAAATACAAAAACAATGTATTTATTAGCAAACATTTAGGTAAATCAGATCAAGAAGCAGATTATTTTTTACAAAATGAAACATCTTGGCAATCTACTGATCGACTTAGAGGTGTTGCCTATGTTTATTTAAAATTAACTTTTGACCCTGATATTTTTGGCTCAACTGGAATTCCACAAATTAACTTTGATATCAAAGGAAAAAAATTAAGTCACCCCAACACAAATAACGCTAATCCTTTGTATTCGGATAATCCAGCTTTGTGCATTTATGATTATTTAACGAATAATATTTATGGCAGATCAATTGCTCTAGCTGATATTGATAGCACATCTTTTATTGTATCTGCTAATGAATGTGATGAAATTGTTACCGTTGGCACTAAAACTCAAAAAAAATATACTTGTAATGGATTGGTAGCCACAAATCAAAGTGCTTTAAAAGTAATAGAACAGCTTTTAACTTCGTGTCGTGGTAGTTTAATTTTTTCGGGCGGTAAATATAAATTAATAATAGATGCTCAAGGTACAGCCGTACAAACCTTCGATGAAAATAATATTGTTGGTTCTTATGACGTTGCTTTAGGGGGTAAAGATGTTAAATCAAACGAAGTGCAAGCAACTTTTATTAATCCTAATAAAAACTATCAAGGTGATTTTGCCATTGTCAAAAGTTCTACTTTTAAAGAGCAAGACAACAATTTAGTTTTAAAAAATTCAATTGAATTGCCTTTCACCGATCAAATGGAAAGAGCTTTGATGATTTCTACGATGAATATGAAAGCTTCACGCCAAAGTTTAGTTATTAGCTTTACCTCTACTATTGTTGGCTTGCGAGCTGAAGTAAATGATATTTGTTATATCTCATTAGAAGCTTTGGGCTGGAACAGTTTAAATTCTAACGCTGGGAAAAAATTTAGGATTGTAAAACTTGAATTGCAAAACAATGATGAAGTAAAAATTGTTGCCAGAGAATATGATGATGATGTTTATAACTTTGGCACAATAGTTAAAGAAGATACTGCACCTAACACCAATCTACCAAATCTTTCAAGACCAGCTAATCCAGTTATTAATAAGCCAACAGAAGAATTAATTTTTGCAAAACCAAATTTATTTAACAGACTTACTATTACTTGGGAATCACCAAACGATGCTTATATACAGTCTTATGAAATATCTGTCGTTAAAATAAACAATACTTACACATCATCACAATTCACCCTTATAAATAATCCATTTCCTATTGAATACAAATCTAATTCAGAAATATTTACTATTGATTCGTTAGAAGCTGGGCAATATTTAATCAGTATCAGAAGTGTAAACAGTTTAGGCAATCTTTCAATGATGAGTAATAGAGTATTTGAAGTTAAAAACACTTCTTTATTACCAGCAGTAAATACGCCAGCCATTTCATCTGTGACCGAAGAATTATTTACAACTACACAAGGTTCAGGTGTCAAAGCAAAAGCAGTTTTATCTTTTGTTGCTACAAGTAATGCAGATTGGGAAAGCTTAGATGTACAAATTGAACGCTATGAAGTTGAGTATAAAAAAACAACCGATACATCTTTTGTTAGAGCTGGTTCATCGTTAGGCACTAACTTTGTGTTTTATGATATTGAGCCTGATTTATATGAATTTAGAATACGAGCAGTAAACGAAGCTGGTGTTAATTCTGCATACAGTTCTTATACACAAAGAATTTATGGTTTAACTGCTATCCCTTCTAATGTTAGTAATTTTTATTTAAGAGCTGATAGCAACACTGCAACTTTATCTTGGACACCAACAACCGATTTAGATGTAAAAATTGGTGGTAGTTTTGAAATTAGACACAGTTCATTAACTGCAAATGCTACTTGGTCTAATTCAATACAAATTGGCGAAGCTGTTTCAGGTATTTCTAATTCAACCCAAGTAGATTTATTAGTTGGAACATATTTAATTAAAGCTGTAGATAGTACAGGTTTTAAATCAGACACAGCAACACAGGTAGTCAATACAGTTTCACCTGATCAATTTCAAACTTTTGTTAAATCAACAACAACAGAAAGCCCTAATTTCACAGGTACTAAATCAAATATGGTTGTTGATGATAATGCTAAATTAAAACTTGAAGCTGATACTTTGTGGGATTCTTTAGGTCTGGTTGATACTTTGGGTTTAATTGATGCAGTTGGTGGTTTAGACGTTTCTGGTAGTTATGAATTTGCTAATGTTTTAGACACTACTGTTGTTGGCACTTACCGAATTGCTTCGGGTATAACTTTTACAACTGATAGCACTACAGATTTTATTGATGCTCGATCAGGGAATGTAGATACTTGGGAAGCAATAGATGTCAATTCATACGATGATGCCGAAGTCAGTCTCCAAATAGCTAGTACTAATGACAATCCAAGTAGTAACCCTACTTGGTCAAGTTATCAAAATTTTAGATTGGGTAATTACTATGGGCGTGCTTTTAAATTCAAATTAAATGCTACAACTGGTGATACTACTCATCAAATTTATATTTCATCATTATCGGCTAATGCCAGTGGCTATATGAAATTAGATTCAGCACAAGCAACAACGTCAAGCAGTGCTTTGGGCGTTAGTTTTGACGAATCTTTTTTACAATCACCGCAAATATCAATTACTGCACAGAACATGGTTTCAGGCGATTACTACACGATCTCAAGTTTGACATCAAGCGGTTTCTCAATAACATTTTTTAATAGTTCAAATAATGCAGTCGCTAGAACTTTTGATTACTTAGCTAGAGGATTTTAAAATATGGCAACCCATGATTACGATATAGCAAACCAAAGTGGAGCAAATTTTCGTACCGACTTAAATAATTGTTTAGATGCAATTGTTTCTAATAATTCTAACGCTTCTGCACCTTCTACGACCTTTGCTTATATGCTTTGGGTTGACACTAACAACAATGTAATTAAATTAAGAAATAGTGCAAACAACTCTTGGATTACCTTACCCCTTTCAACGCAAGCCAGTAACACCGTAGATATTAACGGTGGTGCTATTGACGGCACGCCAATTGGTGCAAATTCAACTTCTACAGGTGCTTTTACTACTTTAAACGCTTCTGGTGTTGTGACCGCTAATGCTGGTGTTGTGGTGGATAACATAACAATTGACGGACAAGAAATAGATGTCAGTTCAGGTAGTCTAACTTTAGATATTGCTTCAGATTTTATTGTTGATGTTGACGGTGGAGATGTTTTCTTAAAAGACAATGGTACAGAATTTGGTAGGTTGCAATCAGATAATGGTGATCTTAATATTTACACCGACACATCAAACAAAGACATTTTATTTAAAGGTAATGACGGTGGTTCAACAATAACTGCCCTTACTCTTGATATGTCAGACGGTGGTACAGCACTATTTAATAATAAGGTTGGCATAGGAACTTTTCCACAAAAAGAATTGCATGTGCATCAAAATTCTGGGGCTGATTGCGATATACACATGACCAATAATGCTACTGGTTCAGGTGCAGATCAAGGTTTAACAATTTTTGCAAATAGTGGTAGCGCTGGTATTCTTTATAGACAATCAGCACCTCTAACTTTCTCAACTGCTTCTACAGAGAGAATGCGTATTGATTCTTCTGGAAATGTTGATATTAAGAGTTCAAATTTATATTTAACAGGAAGTAATGACAGAAGAATAAAACTAAGTGATAGTGGTGTTTCTGGTGTTTCTAATTCAAATAATACAGTTCATATTCGTGGTGATAATGACAATATGAAATTAAATTGTGCTGGTAATGGTGGTTTCATATTTGAAGAAAACGGCACAGAAAAAATGAGACTACTTTCGACTGGCAACTTGTGTGTGGGTAGAACTGGCTATATTGGTGAGTCAAATATACCTTTAAATTTAAACTCACAAGGTTTTGCTATTGGTGAAGGTACAGGACAAAACACCACAGCAAATACTTATCGCAGAGCTTATTTTTCTGCTTCAAATAAGGGTTTATATTTCTGGAATGGAAATAATCAAGCAGTTTTAACATCTGCAGGAGTTTGGACAGATGCTTCTGATGAAAGACTAAAAAAAGATATTGTTGATATTCCCTATGGGTTAGATGCTGTCAAATCATTGAAGCCAAGAAAATATAAAATTAAAGCTAATGATTTAGAACAAGTAGGTTTTATTGCTCAAGAAGTAAAAGAAATAATACCTGAAGTAGCTGATTTAACGATTGTAGAGCATACAGATGAAGAAAACGGTGAGCAGTATAGTTTGTCCTATGGACACTTAACAGCAGTATTAACCAAAGCAATTCAAGAACAACAAGAATTAATTGAGTCACTCACGGCTCGCATTTCAACTTTAGAAAATTAAGAGGTAAATAAAATGGCAATATCATACGCATGGGACGTTAAAACAACTGACACATATCCCACGAAAGACAGCAAAGCAGATGTAATTTATAACGTGCATTGGCGATTAACAGCAACCGATGATGCTAATGACGATGCAGACGGTAATTCAATTGTGGCGAGTGTTTACGGTTCACAAGCATTAGACACGTCAGACTTGTCAGGCTTTAAGGCTTTTGCCAGCATAAGCGAAAGCGATGTACAAGGTTGGGTTGAAACTGCTTTGACAGCCGATAGAGTTACAGAATTGAAAGCTTATTTAGATAACCAAATAGCTGAACAAGTAACACCAACATCGGTGCAAAAGATAATTGGATCTTAACAACTAACCAGGAGTGCAAAATGGTAAACAAAAATGAAAAAAATATTAGAACAACTGATAAAGATATGGGCAACATTGACGATGTTGTGGAAACAAGCACAGAGTCTATGGCTGAAAATCAAGAACTTTCTGAAAGGCAACAATTCAAAATAGATCTACCAAACGGATCTAATTTAGATTCAACGCATCTTAGCGATGAGGCCTATCGTTCTGCTATGTGGTGTAAAACACTACAAGAACAGATCCAGGCATTAGCACCGCAAGTCAATGATTATCATGCCAAACAAGAACACTTTAGATTAGAAATGAAAGAGTTTTTATATTTGGTCGATTACAAGGATGGCGAAACCAACTAATTCTATTTCTCCGTTGATGGCACACGAAAAAGAGTGTGCCATCCGTTATGAAAATATTGAAAAACGCCTAGAAGAAGGCTCCGAAAAATTTAAAAGAATTGAAACAATAATGTGGGGTATCTACCCTTTTATGGTTAGCTGTCTGTTAGCCTCCAAGTTTATCTAAATAATATGGAAGCGGTTACAACGCTAATTAACGATGTCGGCATACCAGCAGCCGGTTTGATTGGTCTAGGTTGGTTGTTGTGGCAATTGCTCAATAAAATAATGAACACCATCGAGCAAAAGATTGATGGCATCGACGAATCTATAAATTTAAAAATGGATAACATGGAACAGCGTGTCAGTTCTAAGCTGGATAGTCAGTATGGGATTATCGTTTCTTTGATTGATCGAGTCAGAGCCTTAGACAATCAATCGATTCGCCAAGACGTATTGTTAAAAACTTTATTGGGTGTGCCTGGTTTAGTTGATATAGAAAAAGTGGCCAAAGCAGAACGTGACGACCAAAGAAAAGACTAAACGCATCATGGCAAAGACTATGATTTATTTATTTTTACTAACTTGTTTATTAATAGTCAGCATGGAAATATTTGCCGATCAAATGGTACACAAGTTTAAATCCCCTGCTTTTAATGGTGATAGCACGTCTAGTCATTATTTGACTATAGAGAATCAAGAAACCAACCGAAAAGAAGCCATAGAAGAAGAAATAAAGGCTCTACAGGACGAAATCGCTAGAACTGCATCAAATACAGTAGAAGCTAGATTTTTACGCAATTTAACGTCCAGAGTGTACGCAGAATTGGCTCGGCAAATAGAGGAAAAGATCTTTGGTGAAACCAAAAGCACCAGTGGTTCTATGCAATTAGAAGGCAATACAATTTCTTACAAAGTAACCGATGATTTGGTTGAGGTTACAATCATTAGTGAGGACGGCAATGTCACAGCGATTAGCGTGCCTATCGGCGATTTTACTTTCTAGTTGTGCAATGATGTTAGATCCTATCAATAACAACTTGCCCAACAGTAAAACAATAGATCCCAGTATTGATAATTTATATACAGATCTTGCCGAGGTTAAGTTACCCCTTAGAAAACCAGTCATTGCTATTTATTTAAATAGTTTTACCGACCAGACTGGGCAACGCAGATCCAATAGTGATTTTGCTACCTTTTCAACTGCAATAACCCAAGCACCTCATGCGTACTTAATTAGAGCTTTAAAACACAGTGAATTTTTTGAGGTTGTAGAGCGTGTCTCTTTTGATAGCGTTACTAAAGAACGGCAGATAATTAGATCCACTAGAGAAAACTTTGATGAAGAACAAAAGCTTTTGCCGCTTAAATTTGCAGATCTATTAATGACTGGTGGCGTAATTTCTTATCAAGCCAATATTGCAAGTGGCGGTGCTGGTGCCAGATATTTAGGTATAGGCTCTAGCAAATCTTATCGCACTGATTCATTAACCGTTAGTTTACGCACAGTCTCCATAAGCACTGGCGAAGTCTTGACAGAAGTAACAGTGACAAAAAAAATTCTATCTGCAGCACTAGATAATGATGTCTTTAGGTTTGTAACCGATAGCACTAAGTTAATAGAAATTGAGGGTGGAATAGTCAAAAACGAACCGATCAACATTGCTTTGCAAATAGCAATTGAGACGGCAGTTCTTGAAACGATCAACCAGGGTGCATTAAAAAAATATTGGAGTTTTAAATGAAAAAACATTTAATTTTTATATTGCTATTAGCCTTACCTGGTATCGGTGCTGATAACGCAATTTATATCGATCAAAGTTCAGGTAGTTCTGCCAGTAACTTTGATTTTGAACAATTAGGATCGGCAAACATCATTGGTGGTTTGAGTGCCGAACAGGGCAGCATGACTCCGTTAGATTTAGACGGCACAGAGATGACCTTAGATATTAATATGATTGGTAATACTAACAAATACTTTGGTGACATTTGGGCAGACAGTTACACGGGGTTTTTTGAATTTGACGGTGATTCCAACACGTTTACCATGCAAACAGATCCTGGCAATACTTACGGTGCCGATAGCTCTAACGTCAATGTTGATGTTACTGGCAGCAGCAATACTATGATTTTAAACCAAGCTACCAGTGCATTAGCTAGCAATGCTGATTTAGATTGGATTGTAAACGGTGCCAGCAATGCTATTACTACCAACTTAAATGTTGACTCCGCTACTAATTACATAAATTTAGATGGTAACAGCAATGCCGTTACTTATACCGGTACTGGTTATGCAGGGGCTTATTTTTGGCTAGATCACGATGGCTCTAACCGAACTTTCACAATTAACCAGGCATCAACTCAGGACAATGATTGGCTTAAAATACAAAGCGTTGGCACTACTACTTCTTCTGTTTGTGTCAACCAAAACGATCAAGGCTCAGCCGTCGGTTGTTAATATCGGATCGATTAGCGAAATCAAGGGCAATGCCCAGGTTGTGCGAGATAAACCGTATGGTGCAGCATTAAACTTTGATATACAGCAGTTAGACAATGTTAAAACTGCACAAGGTCGAGTCAAAATTACCTTTGCTGATGCAACTACTGTTTCGGTTTTAGATCACAGTAAATTAATCATTGATTCGTATGTGTACGATCCAGACCCAACCAAATCAGAAATGGCAATGCGGTTTGCTAGTGGCTCAATTCGTTTTTCTACTGGTTTGTTTAACAATAAAAAAAATATCAAAATCAGTACCGATAGTGCTGATATCTTTGTCCGTGGCACATCCTTTAGCGTAACTGCTGAACACGATACTGGTTCATCTTTGATAATACTTTTACCCGATGAAAATGGAGATCCTTCTGGTGAAATTACCGTCAAAACAGCAATGGGTGAAGTCATATTAAACCAGGCCTTTCAAGCTACGACCGCACGAACTTTTAATGACCAACCCAGCAAGCCCGTCATTTTAGATATAAGCCTGGATCTCATTGATAACATGATGATTGTTAATCCACCTAAATCTAAAAAAGCAAAATTAATTGAAGTGCAACAGACCAAAAGTGCGGATTATTTAGAGTTTAATGATTTGGATGTTGATTTTTTAGCTGAAGATTTTTTAGATAATGAAGAAGAATTGCAATTTACTGAACTCGATATTAATTATCTTGATACTAATTTTTTAGAAGATCTATTAAATATTATTGATGCTTTAGCAGTTAGCGATGAGGAAGATAAATTAGCCCAAGTCGGCAGCATTAATATTGTCGGTACTGCCATCGGTCAAGACAAAGATACTCAAATCACAACCTTTATTACCGGCGAAGTAGTCACACTGCTAAGAAATGTTAGCGATTATGCCAGGCTAGATTTAGATGGTGCAGACAGTTACACGGTTATCCTTAATCAAGGCGGCGTAGAAAATGTCATTAAAATAAATGGTGGTTCTAATAACATCATTACAATTTACCAAGGCAGCTAATGAAAAAAGTTATCCCTGCCCTACTCTTTGTTTTAGCACTACCTTTACTCATGCAATGGCAGGCTTTGGAAATACTTAAATTAAAAACCTTTGATGCTTTAGTTCAAAAACAAGAGCCAACCGGTTATTTTGCAGTATTAGATTTGGATGAAGAATTTATAAACAATGAAGGCGGTTACCCATTGCCTAGATCTAGGTTAGCTGAAATACACGTTGATATTTTAAGAGCTGGAGCAATGGGCGTAGGTTGGGCGTTTACATTTCCGCAAGCAGACAGAATGGGTGGTGATTTGGAATTTAGCCAGGCTTTGTCTTTTGCACCGACTGTTTTAGCTATGTTTGAAAATGACAACGGATCTTATCCACCAGCAGTCGGCACAGTTATTTTAGGTGATGACCAGGGCAATGGTTTTTTAGCTAGAGGCGTTGTTGAAAATATTGAGCTGCTAAAATTAAATGCCAATCAAGGTATTGCATCTGCCCCTACCGATGTTGATGGTTTGGTTAGACAGATACCATTATTGCTTAGAACACCAGACGGGTTTGCTCCAAGTTTTGCTCTTGAAATTATTAAGATCTTAACTGCACAAGATACTTATATTATAAAAACCAATGAGAATGGATTGGAAGAAATAACTGTCAAAGGTTTGCCACCTATTTCAGTAGATCTGCTGGGCCGTAAATGGGTTAGTTATGTGGCTACACCGACTGTCACTTTAAAAGATTTAGATGTTAAAGATAAATTTGTAATAGTTGGCACAAGCGGTGGCGGTATCATGCCCCAAGTCGCAACCAGCGATGGTTTAAAAAGACCTCATTATTTGCAGGCTGCATTAGCAGAATCAATTTTACTACCTAACTCACCACAGATACCTAATTGGCATTTGTCCATTGAATTGATTATTTTTTTAATTATTGGCTTTACTGCGTGGCTGTTAACGAGTTTTTTAGGTATGACTCTTGGTTTAGTATCAAATATAACAATCATGTCAGGAACAGCCGTTATTGGCGTTTGGATGATAAAGCGTGGCTTGCTCATTGATGTAACTTGGACAATGATTTCGCATTTTATTATTGGTGCTACTGCTTACTATCTAAAGTTTAGAAAGCAATACAAACTCAGGCAGCAGATTAAAAAACAATTTGGCACCTATTTATCACCAGACATGGTGCAAATGTTGCAAGCAGATCCATCGCTTTTGAAGTTAGGCGGTGAACGCAAAGAAATGAGTTTTCTGTTTATGGATATAGTTGGTTTTACACCCATTAGCGAACACTACAAAAACAATGATGATCCAGAAGGCCTAGTAAATCTCATTAATAATTTTTTAGATAGCATGACTAAAGTGTTACTAGGTCACGGTGCCACTATTGATAAATATATGGGCGATTGCATTATGGCTTTTTGGAACGCACCACTAGCGTGTCCAAATCATGCCAGGCTATGTGTTGATGCTGCTCAAAAAATAGAAATAGAAGCGAAGAAATTTAACAAAGAAATATTAGCCATGGGTTTGCCAGGCATCAAGGTCGGTACTGGTATTAATACTGGCACCTGCATCGTTGGCAACATGGGATCTGAAAATAGATTTGACTACTCGGTTATTGGCGATGCGGTAAATTTAGCAGCACGTTTAGAAGGTCAAACTAGAAACTATGATTGCGACACATTGATTGCAGAACACACAGTTAAGCTGTTGGGTTATGAAAATTTTATAATAATGGATGAGATCCAGGTTAAAGGTAAAGTTGAGAAAGTAAAAATTTACACTTATAAAAGTGTTGACTAAGCTTAAATGCAACTTAGCTTGAAACCATAGATTAAGTAAATTATGAAAGGTTTATTAGGAAATATTATTGGTGCAGTAGCACCAACAATCGGTTCAGCGTTAGGTGGTCCAATGGGCAACATGGCGATGACTATGGTTGCGGAGAAGTTAGGTTGTAAAAACACACCCCAAGACATTGAAAAAAAAGTACAAACGTTAACACCTTCGCAGCTATCAGAACTCAAAGAATTAGAAAATGAATTTGCAGTCAAAATGAAAGAACTCGATGTCGATATCTTTGCTTTAGAAACTGCCGATGTCCAAGATGCTAGAAAAAACTTTGCTAAAGATTGGACGAGTAGATTCATTGGCATCTTAATCGTTTCGGGTTTTATTGGTTATATTTTCTTAGTCACACTAATGCCGCCAGAAGAAAATAGCGAAGCGGTTATTAACCTGGTGTTAGGTTATTTAGGTGGTTTAGCATCGGCGATCATATCTTTTTATTTTGGAGCATCGCAAAGCAATGAATAGCGAATTGATTGAACATATTATCGAGTTTGAAGGTTTAGAATTAAAACCTTATCAATGCACCTCTAATAAAACCACAATTGGCGTAGGGCGTAATTTAAGCGATAACGGGATTACTTATAGCGAAGCTATGATGTTGCTACAAAATGATATAGACACAGTTGTATCGGAATTAAAACAACGCTACGAATGGTTTGAAGAACTACCTCCTAGAGCAAAGTTAGTTTTAGTAGATCTAGGTTTTAATTTAGGCGTGCCAACACTGGCTAACTTCAAAAAAATGCTGGCTGATATACAAGATGGCTTGTGGGAATCAGCAGCTATAAATTTATTGGATTCACGTTATGCAAAACAAGTTGGCAGGAGAGCTACTTACAATGCCTCGATGCTTGAAACAGCCGGCACAGATCATAGCCTCCCTACAACTCCAGCTATCTAAGCCAAATAGAATAAGTGCCGTTTTCTTGGCGTTTAGTCGTAACGCCTTTTAATTGCAACTTATAAGCTCTTTGCCTCAAGCCTTCCATGTCTTTGTAACTTAAATCAGTTACAGTTTTACCATCTTCTAAAAACTCAATTAAAAAATCGTATTTAGCTTTTGATGGCTTTTGGTCGGTAATATTAAAGTTCATTTTTTTCTTCCTTGATGGTTATTGTTTTGGATCTAAAAGTGCCGCCTTCAACCGCAGGTTTTATTTCTGGCGGTTTAGCTTTAACAGTCCTTTTGCCCCATTTGACGGTATAGTCGGTTTTAACGCCATTACTAACAAAAGAATGTGTACCAACTAAGTGATTGCCTAAATGATCCATGAGTTTGACCTGGGCATCGTCTTTGATAGTTTTCCAGTACTTAATATGGAAGTCCGCTTCATTATACAAATCAATATAATCTAAAGATTTGCTTTCTAACTCGATCGGAGCTTCTTCTGGATCTGGATATATGACCACCGCATCATTAGCTGATTCAGGTGGAAAATAATCAAAGTCATTAATACGACGTTCAAAATCATTGACCGTTTCATGTATTTTTTTAACCAAGGTTGGCAACTTTGGATAAATAAATATTTTAAAATGAATCGATTGATATAAAACTACTAAGACTCCATAACTAGCATTTTTAATATCCATCAAACCTTGCAATTGGATAGGCCCTCGAAAGTTAGCTGGCACATCTTCTGGAAAAGTAGATGTGATTTTGCACTCCATAACGCCCTCGCCGGACAATGTGATTGCTCCACTTTCAGTCATTACATATATACCTTTCGTAGCATCTGTTTTTACAAACAATGGTGCATCGGTATAGCACAAACCATCTAATGAACCTTCAAGACTGATACTGCTATGTTTAACAGCCTGGTTAATATCAGTTTCTATTTTACTCAACCCCAAACGGTGTTGTGCTTCGGTAAGTAAAGTTGGCTCCATAACGTCACCCATACGCATAATTGAGTTTTGCTCTATGCGTATATCTTCACCTTTTTTGGCTCTAATAAAGTCTGCTAATTGTTCAACTCGACTCTTGTATGGATTCTCACCCATCATTGTGGCAAGTGTTGAGCAAGTGGGTCCATCGTCTCTAGTTAGCTTGCCTACCATTGCGACACCCCCCAAAAATATAAAACGACAAGCAGCACAATTAATGTGTTTAAGTAGCTTATGTGACGTTTTAAAAAACTAGCGAATCTAGTTAGTTTAGTTTGCTTGTTGGCTTTAGGTAGCCAAATTAGCTTGTTTCTATTAGTTGATTTAGTTGGTATTACCTTTCTATATATTATACGAACCTTCGTAAACATATGAGAGCCTACCGCCATGGCGGTCTTTTGAGGTAAGACACCAGCAAAAACAACGCTGATAATGAATTTTACATCGGTAAATAGTTTCATCTGTATCTCCTATTCAGGTTTTATAAACACCGTATAACTACTATAGGTCTACTCCCGTAGACCCTTTAGCTTTTATACAGCTCCTTTGTATGTAGATCCCTCGGTACTATCATCCCCAGCTTTCGACTTGAGAATGAAATTAGCCCAACTAATCACATTACGAGCGTGCAGCAACCGCAGATAAATTGGTATCTTTTGGCGACTGACTTTCTCTAACTCAACTTTGACCTCGGTAAAAATATCGATGGCTTCGTTGATGTGTTCGATTTTATCCATGGGTACGGTGATTCGTTTTGAACCTTCTTGGTTGTCCATGTTGTATTTATTTTTTATCATTTGTCTCTCCTTGCAAATTGTAGCGAATTGTATTTATAAAACATTTTGTTTTCAGTTGTCCAATTTATCGTCAGTCGGATTGACCGTCATATTGACCGTCACTTTGTCTCGGCTGGCTTCGGCAACTATTTT
>Ga0209336_10000917_pt1 | contig 14734 bp, 13 predicted proteins | sample LinPmetageLP32_FD_184042 | JGI IMG/M metagenome (GOLD analysis project Ga0209336, IMG submission 184042) | Marine viral communities from the Pacific Ocean - LP-32 (SPAdes) (version 2) | ecosystem: Environmental > Aquatic > Marine > Oceanic | place: Pacific Ocean | collected 2009-08-23 | reverse complement strand
TTAAATTGTATTTTACCATTTCCTGTAGCATCTTTTTCAATAGTTAATATTGAGGTTGTGCCATTATCTATTGTTACATTTCCTGCAAAAGTTGAGTTTCCTGAAGTATCTATTTTAAATCTATCATTAGTTCCTAAGCTTGAATTAGAATCTGAAATTTTAAAGGCATTACCATCACTTCTATCAATACCCATTGACATACTATTTCCATCAGTCTGAAAACCTATTAAAACATCATCAACAGAATTAGAACCAATAAGTAAAGAAGATACTTGCCCAACTCGATTGATTAAAACAGTAGATTTAAATGTATTTGTTACACTTGTTCCATTTGCAGTTATACCGCCAGAAAAAATGCCATTACCTGCTGAAATATTGCCTGTACTTATATCTGCAGCAGTTAAAGTCGATGAAACTCCTAAAGTTCCTGTTATATTAACTCCTGTATTTGTGGTTGCTAACTTTTCGACATTAGCATAATACAATTTAACAGCACCCTCTCCTAAAACGCTTATTCCATTTTCATTGGTGTTAACCAACATAAAAATATCATTAGTTGAATTTAAATATAAATTATAACCGCCACCTGTTGCGTCTTGCGTTCTTATAGTTAAGTCTCCCTCGCCAGAAGTAGAGGTTTGTATATATGAGTTGTTATTACCATCATAGTATATTTCTAATTCTTGAGAACCTCCAAACTGTATTTTTTTATTATTTGCCAAACTAACATTACCTAAAAATGATGTGTTTTGGCTTACATCAATACTTGCTGCTGGTGTAGAATTAGTACCAAATGTAATTGCTCCATGTTTACTTGTAATTCCTAAATCATTAGTGCTTAAATTTATTACAGCTCTTTGACTTGCTGCGCTATCTAACCATGAAATTGAACCATCTGCTCCACTACCAGCTTCATCGCTATCTTGTAGTGTAATTGCAGGTATAGCATCAAATATTCTTATATCTTTAGTTAGTTTGAATTGAGTTGACTCTTCAAGTAATCCGTTAGTTTGTAAGTTTCCAATCACTAAATCTGCCGCAGCATATCCAGTGCCGCCAGTGTCAACTACCGTTGTTGGTTCAACTTGTAATGATTTAAATAGTTTAAATTTATCATCTCCTGCATCTCTAAATATACCAGAATATAAAGTTGTGCTTGAAGGAGTGTATTTTCCATAAAAACCTATATCAACAGCATCACTTGATGTATTGTTGTTTGCCAATACAATAAGTGGGTCTTTTACTGTTAAAGTATCTGTACCTACTGTAGTTGTGCTACCTTCAACAACTAAGTTTCCTATGACTGTTAAATTGCCACCAAACTTACCGTCTCCAGAGGCATGAAATTGTACTGTAGGTGTTACTCCAATACCAATTTGTGTTGTAGAAACATATAAAGGAGAACTATTGCCAAATCCATCTGTTAGAACTTTAGCTCCTGTTGTTATATTACTATTATCAGAAAACTTTATTAAGGACTGATAAGTATCTTTTATTTTATTACCTGAGAGTGAAGCCATAATTAACTAAAAAGATTTATTTTATTTGTTGTTTTCCAATTTATAGTGTTTCCCATTATCTTTTCTTTTTAAATAAGTTAACAGTTTTGTTATGTTAACCTGCTTAGGTTTGTAGTTCTTTTTTATAATACCCATCCGTTAAATATAGCATCTTTGTCTGGATAAATATCTTGATTTGAATTACTATAATACTCATTAAATTTAGTGGGAGCATTATAAGTCATATAGTCAATAAATCTTTGAGCATAATATTCGGCAAAATCTCTTTCCTTTTGTATTAAGAAATCTATTTCTTCTTTATTTGCAATTACACTATTTTCTGAATTATGTTTAAATACACCACCGTTAGAAATACTATAAGCAGCAAATGGTAAATATTCTACCATAGCAAAATGTATTAACATAGGTTGTATATAATCATTTACTAAAATTAAGTAGTCACCAGCTAAATTTCCTGCAACTATATCTGCGCTTATTTTATCATATAAATCTGTACCTACATAATTTTGCACATGTATCTCTTGTGCTAAATGTATAAATTGTATAAATTTATCAGTATCTACATTTGAATTTAATGCTGTGTTTTTTACTAAATCTGACCGTTTTATAAATAGTGCTTTTGCCATTATTCTTCTATATTTATTGTTTCATCCTCTATAACCTCTTTATCCTCTTTTTTTATACCTGTTTCTTTTTCAATTTCTGATTCAGTCACAGCATTAGTTAGGTCTGTAAATTCAAGAGGTTGTAGTGTTTTAAAGTATATATCTAATTCTATTCCGTTATAAAATAATATTTTTTCTAACTCGTCTAGTATTGTTACCTGCATAGGTCTTATAACCGTATTATCCATTAATATAGATGCCGCTTGTAATTCTTCTGCATTATTACCTAAACCTGTATTATCTTTAATACCAACAAGCATTGGAGATACAATTCTGTGTGAAACCATTACCTTTCTCATTGATTCATCACTTAAAAACCTATATTGTTCATGTGCATCACTTAAAATAACTGGTTCAATACTTGCAGCTAATTCTTTGCTATCATTAAAAGCTAATATAAAACGACCAGCATTACTAGAACCGCTAAATTTACTTTGTATATTTTGCTCAATAGATGTTCTTGCTTCTTCTGTTGGTACTCCATTATTGAAGTTAATAAGCATACTTGGAGCTAAACCGTTTTGTATGTTGTTAATGTGGTAGTTGGCTATTTCTTCTTCAAGCTCTGCATACTGCAAACCACCTTGATAACCAACTGGAGAATAATAATAAAAACCTGCTCTATATGGTTTAATATAAAGTATTTCTAAACCTGCTCTACTTGTACCAAAAGCAGGTATTCTTTTAGGAGAACTCTTTATATTTATATCTGACCAGTCTTTAGCATAGTAATAACCCTTGATTATACCCTTGTTATCTGCCTTCTCTGCCCTTAAAGTCTCTACAGGTATGTGTTCTACCTGTACGATTTTAGAGCGGTCTTTAGAATAGATTATTTGCAGTGCTGCTTGACCCATCATTTTGTAGTCGTAACAAATCTTTTTCATTGTCTCTTTGGCAAAAAGGTCTTTCATCTCTTTATAATCTCCTTCTTTTTCTTTGCTATCAACAGCATCTAATCCTTTACCATAAATCATTTCAGCAATACCATTAATTGCAGCATTGTTTGTAGGGCTGCCATTATATCTATCAATTAAATAGTCAAAGTAATTATTATCGTCACCATATTCTACCCAATCCCTGTTGTAATTTTCTGTTATTTCTGGTCTTGTATAAGAAGACATGTTTACTATATGAATCTTACCTTTGTCTATTTCTAACTTAGGTTCTTCTTTTCTTCTTTTGCTTCTTATTCTATTTAATTTTTTTGTCATAATATTATATAATCGTTATCGTATGTATTTTCTGTAGTGTATTCTCCAGAATTTACATTAAAGGTATTAAAATTAGTTTGGTCTGTACAAAAAATTGTTCCTCTATATATAATTGTAGAGCTATTTTTTATAACAAATGAATAAAATCTACCTTCAATTAATAGGGCTTTAGATTGCGCATCTACATAAGTGCCAGTAACAGTCATATATCCATTTGAATTAGCTACACTAACTGTAACAGCAGAAGTTTTTCTTTTAGATTTGTCTGTTAATTCAAAGGTTACAGAGCTTTGTGCACTTCTAGGAATTACCTTAAAACTCTGTGGACTTGTTGAAGTTGTTAATACTACCATATTATAAATAACAAATAATAATTAATTTGTTTGCATAAAAAAAGGGATACGTTTGTACCCCTTTGATTACCTTATTAAATTTAATTATTAGCTATTAGTACCTTCAGTTGGTGAAGCAAAACCAGCATTAGTAAGTGTTGTTGTAACACTTTCTGTTGCAGCAGTTTTTTCTATAAAATTAGCAGGTGCTAATTCCTGTGCAGTAAGAACAAGTGTATAACCACTTAAATCTCCCATTGCACCACCAGTTACTACAGTTCCTCCAGAGACATCAGCACCGTTTTCTAATCCCATAATAAATAAGTTTTTATTATAGTCTTCTACAACGATGTGTGGTCTTCCATAAGCCATTAACTTTAACTCTTTGTTGTCTTCTTTTGTCAACTTGTGTAGTGTTAAATTCAATGTTTGCTCATAAAATACCGTTCCGTTTTCTCTTGAAGCATTAACTGTTTGTTCAAATGAAGAATTACCTTTTATTTCATAATTAAGGTTTGCGACAGAGCTACCTACACTTTGTATTACATCAGTATCAGTACCATCATAAACTGGTACAATACCACCGTAATTGACTATGTAAATGTTTTTTATACCACCTACAACATCTTTGCAAGGTTCTTTTCGCCCTAATGTTAAATTACATGCCATATTCTTAATTTTTATTAAAAAGGGTAAATAGGTACTACCTACCTACCCCTTTATGTTAAACGATTATTATACTCCAGGTTCGTAAAGAACGATATCTGCTCCAAATACATGCTGTACACCAGCAGTAAATCTCATTACAATTCTTACATTTTGTGAACCATCAATGTCAGACATATCAATAACTTTAACGATATTCATGTCATTTACAAGACCTGTTCCAAAATATAAATTTGATTTTTGTGCCAATACAGCAGTGTTAGCTCCTAATCCAGATGAAGGAAATAGTTTTACTCCATCAAAAGAAATTTCACCACCTTGATACCACATGTGACTTCTTGCATCTACACCGCTATTTGTTGCAGCAAATCCACCTAAAGCTCTTACATAAGATTTAAATATACCTTGTGAAACATATAGATATAAGTCTTCTTTGCCATATACAGCAGAAGGACAAGCATCTATTACTTTTCCTAATTCAGCTACAACATTTGCAGCAGTAACAGTAGTAGCAGAAATATCACTTACAGTTGCATCAGCTTTTAGTTTTTTGATAAACCCATCAAATTGTCCAGAAGTACCAGTGTCTCCTTCCCATATATTTTGTTCAGTTCTGTTAGCTACTTTTGCAGCAACATGAGCCAATACGAAATCAGAAAAGTTTTTTGGTAAGTTGTCAAATGCAGAGAATCCCATTTGTGCAGCTTCCCAGTCACTATGTAAATCTTTCTTACATATATCCATGTTTACTTGGAATTCCTCTGGCTGAAGTATAGCTTCAGTAAGAGTTAAAGTTCCTTGTCCTGTTTGGAAATCACAGGTTGCATCCTTAACGATATCGTCAGTAGCAGCTTTTTTGATTACGCTTTTGTATTTTACATTAGGCATAATTGTTAACCCTCCTTTATCAAGGGTGTCAGCAGATAATAAAGCAGCAGCTATATACTTGCCACTAAATTCACCAGCATAAGTTGAAGTAATTGATACACTCATTTTGTTTAATTTTAATTATTAATTGTTTGCTAAAATATTCATTACTCTGTCAATAGTGGACTCTCCTCTATTATTTGCATATCTAACGAATTGATTGTTTGATTCAATTTGTTGTGGATTGTGGTTGATTGGTTCAGCAGCAGGTTGTGCAGAAAGTTTTTCTATTTCCTTAGACATAGAAATTTTTTCGTCTTCGTAACCTAACTTCATCTCATCAATTAATCCTTTTAATTCAGAAACGGCAGAATCAAACTCGTCTCTTGAAACGTACTTATCTTCATCTAAAGAAACTTCTTCAGAAAGCTCTTCGTTAACTTCTTCTTTTTGCTCTGCAGAGACAGCTTCTTCAAGCTGCACTTCTTTATTACAAGCGAGTTCAGTTAGTTTTTGAGACATTTCATCTTCTTCTTTAACTTGTTCAGATAATTGTACTTCGTCTTTAATCTCAATTTCTTTAACTTCATCTTTTTTAACTAGAGATAGTTTTTCCATGATGTCGTTTAAAATTGAGGTAGCTTTAGTTTTTTCCATAAACACTATATTTATAAATTAATTTATCTTAATAAAATAACTGTATATAAATAGCTTGTTAGATTTTTAACTATTTCCGCTAATTCTTCCTATGCCTTGAGCTCTTAAAGTTCCGTCACAACACTTTCTTGAATATGTTTTACCATCTTTACATAAACATCCTCTTTTGTTATTTGCAGGAGATGAGTTGCCTAATGTTTCGTTGTTTTTTCCCATTAAATTATTATTTAGGTACACAATTAGGTACTTTTATACCATTCTTATCTTTCATTCCTATCTGTTCATATCCAGCCTGACAAGGGTCTTCTAGATTGATAACTATATCATGAGATTCACAAGGCATATACCAAATCTTACCATCTTCCTCGTGTTCATGATGTCCTTTACAACCAATGTTTATAGCTTCTTTTTGCGCTTCTTCAATAGTTTCATAAGCATTATTTCCATCTATTTTTTTTAATTTTATTTCACCAAGTTCTTTTAGTTTACCTCTTGACCAATTTAAACCTGCTTTTCCTCCCCAAAGTAAATAAGATATAGTTCCACAAGCTTTACTATCTGATTCATCATAATATGTTTCTGCTCGACTTAAATATGAGTACATACGTTTAATTGTTGATACCGAAAGTTTTTCACCTCTTGCTAATTGTTGTGCTCTTACTTTTCCTACGCTTGTTGCACATTTATTATTTACCTTTTTGTTAAGCTCAATACCTTTTTTTGCATTATTTCTAATGCCACTTCCATAATCATTATATGTTTTAAATTCATATTTATTATCAAGTATTGAATTGGCAATCTCTAGCAATATTTCTTTTGCCTCTTCTTCATTATCAATTTCATTTAATGCACTCATTTCTATTTTATCAGTAAAATATCCTTCTATAGAAAATCCTTTAACCTTTCCAGTCTTTATATACTTTTCCCAGACCTCATCGTTATTTACTTTCATAGAAACCATCCAAGTTCCTATAGGCATATTTAAATCATATTTTCTTGATTTATCATGCACGTCATCTTCTATAATCCATGATTCTACTACGGAAAGACCATGTAATTGTGCTTGATGTTCTAATGTAGATTTATTTTGGTTACCTCTCATTAAGAATAACTGTGATGCTTTTCTTACCGTTTCTTCACTAAAGAATATATAATATTCGTCTTCATTGTTTTTTCTGAATATATTTTTATTAGGAATTAATGCTGCACCCATTAATATTTTCTTTTCTTTATTTACTTCAGCAAGTTTAATTTTATGCTGTTTTGACAAAGCAATAAAGTTTTCTTCTATCGCTGGTTCATCTACAATAGAAATCGCCTCTATTCCAGATAATTCTTGTTCTTCGTCTATAAGTAGTTCTATTATTTCCATATTAAATTTATTTATATAATTAACCTAACGCTGCTGTTGTTGTAATGTTTCTTTCGAGCTCTTGTTGTGATGTTATTTCTTTACTAACTACAAAAGCTTTTAGTGGTTGTCCTGTCACTCCTGCAAGTGTTGTAGCTAATTGACTAACTCCACCAGCTCCTACTACATTAAAGTCTGGTGCTTCTATAGAAGAATCAGAGTCTCCTCCACCAGAAGAAGATAATCTAGCAACAGAACCGCCTTTACTTCTTATTGAATTTATTGATGAAGCCGCAGCACCAACAATCCCTGCAATATTTACTCCTGCCATAATATTATTTGCAAGAACTCTTTTAGCACCTAAAGGTATTGCTGTTGAATCTCCAAGCATGGCTCTTGCTTTGGCTGCTGATTTAATTATTACATTACTTTCTTTAGTTTTTATAATAACCTTACCAATAGCTTCTGCTTTTTCTGTTAAAATAGCAGCAATTTTTAAAGCATCATTATCTGCACCTAATATTTTAAGAGATTTACTTAATCCTGTTAAATTTGCTAACGCACTTGCTTGTATAGCTTTTCTCGCTTCTACTTCTTTTTTTTCAGAATCAGTTATTTGTTTTTGTTTATCGATATATATATCTCCAAAATCATTAAGAGCATTTACCCTTTCTTTTATTCCATTAACTAGTATATCTGTTGCAATAAAAGCTTTTTCTATGTTTTCTAATGTCATTGAATCTCCTTCTTCGTCTGCACCTTCTGGTTTACCAAAAAGTAATCTATTTAAAAAACCTTTTCCATTTTTGCCTTTTTCTACTAAAAAATCAAACAAACTGCCAAATTTAATTTTCATTTTGTCCGCTAAAGTTGTAACTTTCTCACCAGCAAGACCATCTATAAGATTTTTGTCTCCAGAAAGCTCTATATCTAAAAACTCACTTAAAATTTCTATTTCTTCTCTTTTGTCTTTTATAAATTGATTGTGTGCTTTTTCTGCTCCTATAAAATTATTTAGTCTATTTATTTGTTCCTGTTCTTGTTTAGTTGTAAATTCATCTGCAGCTGCTATTTGTTGTTTTCTTTTAATTTGCTCAAAAGTTAAGTTTTCCATGCCTAAAGCCCTTAACCTTCTTTCTCTTTCAACTTTTTTATTTATAATTTCTAACTCACTAGCTTCTATTTGTTTTTGAGCTGCTCTTGATTTGGCAAGTTTTATTATAGCTTCTCTTTGTATCTCTATTTCTTTATTAGCTCCTTCTGTTGAGTTTTTTAAGTCATCCATAGAAACACTTGATGCTTTTAGATTATCAATAAACTCTGGGAACTGTTTGTTTAAAGCTTGTATTGCTTTTTCTTTGTTTTTCTCTGATTGTGTTGAGTTTTGTAAAACTGCAATATATGATTCAAACTTACCTGCTAAATTAGAAACTGTTTCTCCAGCTTTTTTAAATGTTATTGATAACAGAGTACCAGCTTCACCCATGCTACGTAGTTTTTTTATAATTTTATCACCAAAAGAAATTAATAGTTGAATACCTATTAACAAACCACCTGTACCCAACATAGAACGACCTAATTCTTTTAATGATGCAACTACACCTCCGTTGGTTCTGGCAAAAGATTGAAATAAAGATATAACTTGTGACAAGTTATTTGCTATAGCGTTAAAACCAAAAGAGGCATCCGAAGCTAAACGACCAGTTTCTAATAATATAGCATTATTCAAACCAGATTGTGCTCTACCAGTTTGCGTTACCTTATTGACTTTTAATTGTGCAGAGCTTAATCCTTCAAGCGATTTTGTTACTTTATCTACTGCAATATTAGCATCTTTAGCACCAACTTGTATTTGTATTAATATCTTTTTACTTGCCATATCTCAATCTTTTAAGTTGTTCTTTCATTTGTTTAAAGTCTTTTACTCCTGCATATTTCCCTTTTGCAATTTCTACATTTTCTCCTGCACCATACCAATCAGATGCACTTAGTAAATCAAGTATATTCTTTATCATAATTATAATTTATTAATTAACTCTAATTGACTTACTTCAGTTTTAAAGTTTGTGCTTATTGAATTAATCCGAAATGCCCTATCTTGTATTACAAGTTCATCATTAAGCCTATAATTAATTAATATATCTGTAGGCAAATATGCTTTAAGTTTATATATCCTCTTTTTTTCTTCAAATATTCCATTTATATAAGTTGAGTAAAACTTCTTAAACAATGAATTTGTAGTACCATTATAATTTGTTAAATTCCATTCATCAATCTCATCGTCAAAATTAATTGTAAATAAAGCTGCTGTAGTAGTATCTCCATCTTTATTTGTATTAGATGGTCTATGATATTGTGTTATTTCAGATGGAGTGCTTGTAGAAATCCATTTAATTCCTTTACCACTTGAAATTCCTGTCTCTTGAATTGCATAAAACACTAAAGGTTTAGTTAAAACAGAACTATAATTTCCTGTATTTGGAGTTACATCTGTATCAGAAGTAAATTCACCAGATGCAGAATATCCCCATAGTATATCTGTTATGTAAGCTTGTGGAGAGGTTATTGCTGCATAAGGGCTTGACCCTGTTTTGTTATTATCTATTAATCTTTCAAACTTCATGTGTTCAAAAGGAACTTTTACTTCATATCTTTTTCCCCTATCTACAAATGTTGGCTTAACTTCTTCATCACCAAATATCTCATTAAACTGTTCTTTATGATTTATAGAAAGTAATGTTTTTGGCTCTTGATACATAAAATCTATTTCATTAAATTCAAAAGCCCTTTCTATAGTTAAATCTTTAGTGTCTATATGTTCTGTTATATTATAATCTCCCTCAGAAGGATTATTAACTCTGTCAGCATAAAAATTATCTAATGTATCTACATATATTTTTCCAAAATCTGTATCAGCAACATCATCAATATAGTAAGCTGTAAGATTAAACATTTTAAATAATCCTGTAAGAAAATCTATAGTTTTTATTTTTGGAACATTACCTGTAATTAGTATTTCGCTAGTTGTAGATATACTTGCACCGCTTCCCCCTATATTATAAACTGAATTTAATTCTGATGTTGGAGTTTGTGTTATTGGGTTTAATATATATTCTTTAAAAGACAAGCTTGGTGTAAAAGCTAAAGTAGTATTAGATTCAACAATCCATTTAATCTGATAGTTTACCAGTTCAAATGTAGAAACAATATTTACAGTTAAACTTCTTGATGCACCTGCGGCTAAAGCTAATGTGGCTAATGTATTACCTGTGACGTAATCTACTGCCCTAGCTGTGTATTCTATACTTTGATTAGCACCAGCAGTATTAATTGTTAAAGTGGCATCATATCTTCTTGTGTGTCCTTGTGTAGAAACAGTCCAAGTGTCTCCAGTTAAATTTATTCCTAAGTCTCCACTTGCACGACCCCAAGAACCACATATACGACTTAATAATTCCTCTTGGTTTTTATCTCCTCCTATTGCTCCTTTATTTCTACTTAACCAAAGAAATAAATTACTAAAAGCGCTATCTGTTGTAGTATTAAAGAAGTCTCTTGTAAACACTACATTAGAAGAATATCCGTTTGCAATAGTATATTTGTTTTCTATAGCTTCAATTATAGAAAAACATTTGATAGCTGGTTTTAAATCATCAAATGCTAATCCAATACTATTCTGTGTTGTGTTATAATATAAATTGCCACTATAATTAGGAGTAGATTGTGCCGAATCATAGTAAAACCTTTTGGTGTGTGAAATTAAAGGATAGATTATTTTTCCTGAAGATAGACCACTTTCTAATCCTGTTTTAACATTTGTACTATTATATTCATGGTTATAGTCATCTAGTTGACCTAATGAACTCAATTCATCATCTCCAAGTAAATCTTTTAAGTTAATGGTATTGCCATAAAAAATAACTTCATACGAAAAAGGTTTGTTATCTTTCATCTTAACATTATTAAGAGAAATTTTACCTCTTTTAAATGGAGAAAAGTCTAATTCCATAATAGCATCTTTTCTATTACGAGCATCAAATCCATTGTCTATATTATAATTATACCAATGCTGAAATATTTTATTATTTTCTCTGGATGCTGGTAAGGTAAATGTTTGACTAAAATCAGTAAATACTTTTGCTATATCTCTAATATCTTTTATTTTTGATGTTAAGGAAATAGTCTCATCATTAAATAAATCTACTCTTCTATATACGCCATCATTATCTTTTATGTATAATACTATTTTTTGCATTATAGAATATTATTTATTTTGTCGTAAGCATAATCAAAAGACAAGGAATATGAAATTAGTTTATCATTAACAGATTTCTTAAATGCCAATGAATTTGATTTTAAGTTTATAGGTAAAGTATTAGTTCCGTCATCTACCCAAACTTGTTCTGCGAGTAACATCTGCCTTACGATTTCGTTATATTCTTCACTATAAAAACCAGAGTTTACAGATATTGATTCTTTACCGTTTGCCATAAACTTTTTCTCTTGGTGTTTGCTTAATGAGTAAGATGGTGTTCCACCAGAGTTTTCTATATCTAAAATATTATTTTTATATTTCTGTGACGTTATATTTATGTTTGTAGTTGACTTCTTGAAAAACCACATGTTTTGTAGTGCACCATATTTATTATAAAATATAATATTCAATGGCGTATATTTTGGTTCACATATTTGTTTTAATGTAACTACAATATCATTTTCATATTTTATTTGATAGTTTTCACCACTTGTCATAATATTTGCACTTATTGACAAGATAGTATTGCTGTCTATTGCTGTAACAGTAGCACTTGTTGAATCTGTTGTATTTTTTACAATATCACCTACTCTTACTGTAGTAACAAAGTTTTGTGTTGCATCTACTAACTTATTTGTTGTTGTTGCTGTAGTAGTACCAGAATCGACAACACTTGAAAAGGTAACGGTGTCACCATCAATTAAATTTTGTGTATCTTCTATAATTATATATTGTATTTTTTGATTTGTATTACCATTGTCTGTAATTGTAATGTTAGTAGTACCAGAACCCCAAGTAGAATCATTTGTATTCCAAAAGTTATTTTCAACATCCCAATCTACATTTGCTCCAGCAGTACTCGTTAAAGAAACCGTTATAGTAGCTGCTTCTGCAAATACTGGTATTTTAATATCTTTGCCTCTGTTATAATAAATATTAGTATTGTTTTGTAAAATCATTGGAGTTGTGGTGCTTCTTGGATTTACACTGTCCTCAAAATAACCATAACCATCTATACCTAAAAATCTAGTTGTAGTAATGTTTTGACTATCTACTTGAACTATTGCACCTGCTGAATTGTATATAGTAATATCAGCTTCTACCCATATAGTGTCAGTTGCATAATTATTATACTCTGTTTCTAAATAATCCCTTACCAGTTCGCTTAATTCATAAACAACATAAGGTTTAGCAAATAATATATAATTTTCTCCAGAAGCCATGATATTAGAACTAATAGAAAGAGTTGTGTCGCTATCAATTGCACTAACACTTGTGCTTGTACTGTCAGTTGTATTCTTTATAAAGCTACCTACTTGTGCTGTTGTATTAAAGTTTTGTGTACTATCAACTAATTTATCTGTAGTTGTGGCAGTAGTTGTTCCTCTATCTAATTCATCTAAAAGTTGTTCTTTTGTTAAAGTATATCTTCTATAAGCTGCTGTTCTTTGCGAGGTTGTGCCACTCCAAATGTATAGTTCTAATTTTGCCGAGTTTAAATCTGCATTAGATACCTTAAAGTAAAACGGACTTCTAGTATTTATTATTGTTGACATATCTATTTTTGTATTTTAAATGTATTTCCTTGTTTTGTATAACCTAACATTTGCATAAAAGAATCTAGGTTTTGACTTATATCTTTTACTACCTCTGGAGTTACACCAAGAAGATTATCAAATTGTTCATCTACTAATCGAGTTAAGAAATTAGTTGGTTTTATACCTTCTCTTTTTATTTTCTGCGCTATTAAATTAGCTATTCTATTTTTTGTTTTTGCTGTGTCTTTTAGTTTACGTCCTTTTGCTGATTGTAATGTTACTGGTTTTCTGTTTATCCAACTAACTAAATCATTTACAGAAACGCTTGTTCCTGCTTTAGTACCTTCATCTACCTTTTCTCCATAATCGCTACCATTAATATTAAACTGAAAAAAATCTCCACCTCTTATTGCTTTAGTGTCCAATCTTAGACTTTGTTTTAACTCACCACTTGAATCTATTGGTGCATTAACTACTCTGCCAGAAGAATAAGTCCTTTGTCTTGGTTCGTCAATTTCTGTTTTTGCTAATTGTATTAATTTATTTGCATAATTAATCAAAAACGCTTCTGTATTTTTTAGTTTAAAACTCATGGGCAAGTTGATTGTCCTGTTAAATTAATATCTGATATTTGATTGTTAGCAACAGTAATAGTAATATCTAAGCTCCAACCAGCTAGTAGATTCTCAAATCTATCCTCAAACATATTTGCCGTATAATCTGAGTCAATTTGATATAGGTCAGAAAACAATTCACCTCTTCTTAGAGCTGACTGCAATCCGTTTACAACTGCAAACTGTGTGTTCAAAACATCTTGTTTATTATTTATATCGTGAAAATAGTTGTTTAGTGCTTTTTTATCTTCAGCAGTTTCGTTTACAATATCCATACAAATAATTTGCATATTGAATTGCACAACATGGTCTTGAAACGTACAACCATTTACAATTATATGTGATAATGGAAATATAGTTTGTTTAGATAAATCTACTTCAAATATATCTCCAAACGTAACGCTGTTAACATTTGTATTTCCTTGTAAATATGTTTTTATTTTGTCTAGTATGTCATAAAATGTGGTCATCCTTTATATGCTTTTTTTATTTCTTGTTGTTCTATCTCTACTTTTTCTTTTTCAAATGCTAAATAATTTAAACACTGGTAAAGTGGTAAGTCGGTAACTTTGTCGAAGTTGAGTACGTCTCCTTTAGCGAGTGCATAAATTGATTGATACCATCCCCATTTTTTGCCAAATGAGCTTCTAGCATCTGCATATCCTGTTTGCTCAAGCTTTTCTCCAAATATTTCGGTATAGCTACCAACAACTCCTTCCCTAAATCGTAAAAAAAAACCATTGAACTTATAGCTACATCTAATGGCATCTGTTTCATTAGCTCTTGCGTTTCTTCATTTGGTTTGTATGGTGCAATATCATATTTTTCTTTAGATGTAAAATTGACTGGTCTATACAAAACAGACATAGCTTTGTGTATTTTTTGCCAATCAGAGATATTACTTTCAATGTCTATATATTCACCTAAACTCATGTCATCTAAATTTGGTATAAATCCCATAGGAACTTCTAATAAATCAAATCTTCTAATTAGCTTAGGTTTTTCTTCAAATGCCTTGTTTAATATTATTAATACTTTTTCGTATTCCTTGAGAG
>Ga0209336_10000913_pt1 | contig 14765 bp, 5 predicted proteins | sample LinPmetageLP32_FD_184042 | JGI IMG/M metagenome (GOLD analysis project Ga0209336, IMG submission 184042) | Marine viral communities from the Pacific Ocean - LP-32 (SPAdes) (version 2) | ecosystem: Environmental > Aquatic > Marine > Oceanic | place: Pacific Ocean | collected 2009-08-23 | reverse complement strand
AGATCAGGAAGTGATGTAGGGTTAATAAATACTACATACGCAACTGGTGTGTTTAATAACTATTGGTCAAATAATTTAACTCAAGAGCAAATAGATGGTGGCATGACAGTAATAGATGATCCATTGGGAACAACAGGTATATTTTTGTTTTCACATGTTAATGCTATATTTGACTCAAGTAATGGTAGTGAACAAAGAGTTAAAAAAGCTTTTGGATTAAAAGTTATTGATGACGTACCTAGAATTGTTAGATATCAAGTTACTCTACAAACTGGAGGAGATTTTAATACAAGTTATAATGTGGGCGGAACTAACAGAGTTTATCAAAACCATTGGCTAGCTTCTGAAACCACCGACTTAGATAATGAATATCCCGGAGGATATATATACGCTACAGATACTGGACCAGGTAATAGTCTTTTAAGCACAAGTGGCAATAACATTAGTGAGGTTGGTTTAGCCTCAGACATCGATGGTCGACCTGATAATGTTGGTAATCCACAGAGTTATTTACCTAAAATTATTTCAGAAATAGATCCAGATCAAGTGCTATGGAATAGAGACCAAGGCATAGGTTCTTTACCTTTTGGTAATGATACAGGATTAACAGGTTATTTTAGAGTTTATGGAGACGGTGAAAACGAAAGTGCTGGTGTTGCTATTCCTAGTGAAAGACAAGGAGAGTTTAACGAGCCTAAAACTTTCTTGTATAAAGCTTACGATACTGTTCCTTTAGGAGGAATTACATATAATATTTTATATGAAATAAAAGTAAGTACTGCTGTTTTTACATTTAACGCAGAATTAGGAAAGGTGTTTTTATGTAGAGCTCCTAACTCGTAACTAAGAGTAAAAATATAACATAACAAGTAATATATAAGTAAATGCCTTTAACATTAAAAATAAAATATTTTAACACTTTCATACTAAGGGAAGAGCCTACTGTCACTACTGCTGAAGTTGCTTCTGTTCAAGTAAATGGTGATGATATTATAGTTGCTAGTACTACTGTTATAATAACAGCGTCTAATAGTGATATAGTAGACGGTATGACTGTTCATGGACCTGGTATAACTGAAAAAATTACTTGCAACGTAAGCGGTACTACTTTAACACTTAGTAAGGCACAAAAGCTAGAAAAAGGCGTAACATTAACTTTTTCAAACCCAACACCTTACTCCACAACACCTTTTGCTGCTAATAAAGAGTGGCATATAGAAGAGTCTAGAGTTAAAGGTGGTTTTAATGAAAAAACAGTAGACTTTGGTGTTAAAGCTTATGCTGTTGATAAAAAATACGATAGAAATCATAGAAAAAATGCTATGATATACTCTGGTATATTTAACTCTAGAACAGGTGTTAATGATACTAACCAGTTCTCTATAGGTGAAAGTATAACTAAGGCAGTAGACTCTGTGTATGGATCAATACAAAAGCTTTACGCGGAAGATACAAACTTACTTATATTTCAAGAAAACAAAGTACACAACGCGCTTATAGATAAAGACGCTATATTTACAGCTGAAGGATCTAGCTTGTCAACCACGGCTAAAATAGTTATAGGCCAAGTGTCACCTTATTTAGGTGAGTATGGTATTGGTAAAAATCCAGAAAGCTTTGCTGTTTATGGATTTAGAAAATACTTTGTAGATAAAGACAGAGCGGCTGTTTTAAGGCTGTCTAGAGACGGTTTAACAGAAATATCGTCTTACGGTATGAAAAGCTTTTTTAGAAAAAACCTACAAATATCTAATAGAATTTATGGCATGTACGATTTACACGCTAAAAGCTTTATATTAAGCTTGGATTTAAATAGATCAGTACAACAAAACAGGCAAACGTTTAATGTAAAAACTACTGCCGTTGTTGATCAAACTTCTAGAACTAAAGAAATAAAGTTAAAATCTTCTAATAGTAAAATATTAGTAGGTATGGCTTTAGAAACAGAAAAAATAAAAAACAAAACTGTTGTAGTTACTGCAGTTAGAAATAATATAGTTACTGTTTCTAGAAATATTGCAGTATTTGCTAACGATGTTTTAACTTTTGTACCAACACAAGAGTTTTTAACAGAACCCATAAATATTTCAACAAAGTTTAAGACTATAGCTTTTGACGATAAAGTTAATGGCTGGACTTCTTTTTTAACATACAACCCTCGTTTTGGCGGAAGTATAGCTAGTAATTTTTACACTTGGAACAATGCTGATTTATACAAGCATTATTCTAATGAAAATAAAAATACTTTTTATGAGCAGTTTCAGCCAAGTACGGTTGCAATTATAAGTAATCAAAATCCTTCACTAGTTAAACACTACAAAACAATAAACTACGAAGGTACAAACAACTGGAAAGTTATAGATATGTTTTCGCCAGCTGATGACAACAATAACTATAACGCATATCCAATACCTGGAAATATTACAGGTAGATACTCAGATCAATTTGGTGTGACTAGTTTTGCTGGTTTTACACCGCTAGAAAAAAAGTATTATGCTAATGTTATTATTAATGACACTAGCACTATAACTGGTATTAGCGCTCTTACAACAACAGGTGTAAAAGGTTTCTTTGCAGAAACAACACTAGAGCATCAACCAGTTAACAACGATAAAACATCAAATAGAAAAAAGCATGCTGAATTATTTTCAGTAGGTTTTAATTACGAACAATCTTTATATTAATAAATTATGGCAATAGGAGTAATAGGAGGTATTGCATCAGGCGTTTTTGGAGCACTATCAGGCGGTAGAGCAAGACGCAGAGCTAGAAGACGGCAAAAAGCTTTAATGAAACAAATTACAAAGCTTGAAGGTGAAAGACAAGAGATTATAAATCCTTTCGCTGGTGTTGAAGGTATGCTTAGTAATCCTTTTGCTAATTTAACTGTCGCTACACAAGCAGCTGAAATGCAAGCACAACAAACAGATCTTTCACTAGCTAGTACGCTAGACACTTTAAGAGCAACAGGTTCTGGTGCCGGCGGTGCAACTGCTCTTGCTCAAGCGGCTTTAAGTAGCAAACAAGGTATATCAGCTAGCATACAACAACAAGAAGCTCAAAACGAAAGATTAAGAGCTCAAGGACAAGCTCAGCTAGAAAGACAATTGGTTGATGCTAAAGTAAAAGGCGAACAGTTTGTTTTTGGAGCTACGGAGCGTAGAGAAATGCAACAGTTAAATAGATTATCTGCATTAGCAGGCGCTGCGTCGCAACAGGCGGCAGCCGCTGAAGGTCAAATGTTAAGTGGCATCGGATCTGCGCTTGGAGCTGTAGGAACTGGCGTTGGTAACTTAGCAGAAGGTTTAACGTTTACAGGTAATGAAAGATAACCTAGTTAAAAATTAAATAATATGTCACAACACACAACAGGAATACGAAGAACCGCAACTCAGCGAGTACCAACTAGAACAGTAGCAGGTAGCTATGAAGCACCTGTAGAAGGTATAGTAGATTATGGTGCTTTTCAAAGAGGTTTTGAAAGTACTTTTCAAATGCCTGAAAAAGAAGAAGACAAGTTTGTAACATTAGAAACACCAGAGTCTAAAATAGAAAGAGAACAAGGTGTTGAATTTAATGTTCCACAGTCAGCTGTTAATACGCTTAATACTAATACAGCAGAACAACTTAAAATATTGCGTAAAAAATACACAGTAAATGTAAATGATCCTAACGCTAAAGATAAAATAAATGAAGGTCAAAAAGTTGTAAATCATTATTTAGAAGCAAGTAAAGGAGCTACTATTATGCTAGAAGAGTTTGCTGATAAATTTAGCATTTCTAACTACAACAGGTTAGGACAACCTATTGAAAGCACTACTATTTCAGGCGATAAAGTAAGCTTACACCCAATACAATTACAAGAAGCTTTAAAAAGCGGTAGAGCAAACGTTGGCATAGGCCAAGACGATCTAGGCAACGAAGTTGGTGGTTTGTTTGTAAAAGTGCCTAATGTTAAAAAACAATATAAAGCTACAAGTGAAGAACTTAAAGAAATAACAAAACAAGGCTTAACTTTAGATCCTTTTAAAACAAGTTTTGAAACTAAAAAGCCTTTAGGTGTTTCGCAAAAGTTTGCTGAAAGTCAAGAAGGTTTAACTTCTGAAATAGAAAAATCACTAATAGGTACTAAGAACTTAAAAGCTAACTTACAGTCTAGTTTAGTTTTTATACCAACAGAAAACTTTAAAGACGTTGCTGATTTTAATTTAAAGTATACTCCTCCAAAAGCTAATATAGGATTAAATCTTGATTCAGCTATAGAAGAAATTAACGGATTAAAACTTAATTTAAGTGCAGATGGTGATTTTTTTGAAGATGATACATCTATAGGCTATTTAAACACTAGTACTAATAAAGTTGTTACAAGTGATACAGACACTAAAATATTAAACGCAAAAGGTTACGCTCAAATTGATGTTAAAGCCGCTGCAGCTGCTAGAGAAATTTTAGGACAAGTAAAGTATGCTGATAACAAAAACGCGGTTGTTTTAGACGCTGTATTCGGCGAAGGTGATAATAAAATAGTAGAAGGTAGTCCTTTAAGTAATCGTATACTTGCTAAGTATGGTGAAAAAAAAGAAATTAAAAACAAAGAAGGTCAAGTTGTAAGAGTAGAATATAATAATCCAAAAATTACTTTAGGCGGTGTAGATTACGACTTAAACTTATTAAATAAAGTTGGTGAAAACGGAATAATAGGTGGTGACATACCTCAAAGCGTTAGGTCTTTTATATCTAAAGAATATGTTGAAGATCAATACAAGATTTTATATGGTAGTGATGGTTATCATGATGACGGAAATGGAGTTGCTGTTACTACATACGCAAAGGATGTTGATAAGAAGTTAACTACTAGACCAGATTTAACTGCTTTGAGAATAGGTGAAGGTGCTGAACAGTTTTTAACTCAAATGGGTATAAAAGCTACAGATGGTACTTTAAATAGAGCAAACATAATGAATCAAAAACAGTGGTTTGCTTCAACTGACACTCAAAGAGAAGATTATATTAGAAACCTAAACACTATAGCGTCTCCAGAGTCTGGCTCTAGATTTTTAGATAAAGATCAAGCAAAGCAAGCTTTTTACGAGTCTAATTCTGAACTAGAAACAGAAGAAATTGACAAGCTTTGGAAAGACAAAATAAATCAATTTTCTGAAAAAGTAGGAGGTAAATTAATTGAGCCAGTTATATGGAATATAAAAGGTAACGACTTAAAAGGTGTTGACTTTGGATATAGTCCAACTGGCGCATTTAGCATAGCTCTTGATGCGGCTGGCATTAGAGGGGAAAAAAGATTACAATACCTGTCAGAAGTTAAAAAGCAATTAGCAAACAACGATTATAACTAAAAATTAAATTAAATGGCTGTTAAGCAATACGAAATAGAAGGACAACTTTACAACGTTTCTGAAGCACGTGAAGCTGACTTTTTAAACGATTTTAAAGATAAAAAAGTAACTCTTGTAAATGGTGAGCAAGAAGATAATATTGATCCACCAGTAAAGACAACGGACGGTGTAGCGGGTGCGGATGCGCCGTCGGTAAGTGCAGCACCAGAGAGTATGGATTTAGATTTGGGAACTCCTTTTTTGGATTTGTCAGATCCTGTTGAAGAAACACCAATAATAACTCCTATTAGACCCGGAGTATTAAGCAAAGAAGAAGTAGACGTAGAAAAACAAAAACGAAAAGAACAAAAAACAAATAGAGCAGTTGATATTATAGGTATTAATGTTTATAATCCTAGAGACCTTGAATCTAACAATAAAACAAACGAAGCCTTAAAGCAAATAGGCTCTCCAGGTGGTAAAAGCATTATTTTTGATTATGCTGCAAACCCTACTTTTGATCAAAGTAGAAACGTAAAAGCTACTGGATTACCATCGGCACCTAGTGGTTACGAAGTGGATGAAAATTCTTTAGAGCAAGAAAACCAGTTAAGAAAATCTTTTGGTTTACCAGAGATAGGTGACGGATCTGGCTATGTTGCTATTGATTACGAAGATGGTGATGATCTAAATAAAAAATATACTGGATTAGAAACTTACAAAATAAGTGAACTTAGAAACAAAAGAGAACAAATAACCACTAACAACGCTTTAGAAAACTTTGGATTAAATGTTGAAGGAGCATTGAGTGGCGGTAAAGTTTTTTTACAAGGAAAAGAATTAGAGTTATCAAAAATATATGATCAATTAAGAAACCCAGGCGCTTTAAGCAATGAAACTTTAGATAATTTAAGAAAACAAGCTAATACACTTTCAGAAGAAATAGAGGCTGGTGATAATTTATATGACTATGAAACTGGTAATTTAGTCTCTTACGATAAAATGTCTGATAGCTCTAAAGTTATTCACGAAAAAGCTAAAGATGTAGCCGAAGACAATGAACTAGATGATCTTCTGGAGCAACTAGTTAAAGCTCAAGCTAAGGTTGTTGGTTTAGCTGGTGATGTATCTACTATTGGACAAGATGCTATAGGTAGAAATAGAGATTTTTTAGAAAAAATTGCAGGCTTTGCAGCCGAAGGAGGTGCGCCAGGTTATATGCCGGCTACAGAAGAAGTTCTTGGAGAGCAAATGATTGTTTCAGGGGCGCTTGTTAGTGATATTAAAATTATAAATGCAATAGCAGAAAAAGGTGTAATACCTAAACAAGTTACTAAATTAGCAGGTACTCATCCAGTTGCAGCTTCTTTTAATTCTGCCTTACAAGATTATTTAATATTAAATAGAGCTATACAAATAAATAAAGATCCTTTGACTAAAGAGACGTCAATGGGAGATGCGTTTATTCAGGGCGTTACTAGCGCTGTATCTGGTATATCAGGTCAAGCTGTTACTAAAAATAGAGTTGAAATAAACAAAGGTTTTATGAACTCTATGGATGCTATTCAGTATGGTAAAGTAAAAGTTGATGACAAAGGCCAAAAAATTGGCATGATGGACAGGCAAGAGCTTGAAGCTTCTGAAGCAATGGAAGAGTCTATTGCTGAAATGATTGGAGGAGGTTTTCCAGAGTTAGCAAAATTTGTTGGTGAAATAGTAATAACTAAAAAATTGTCTGGCAATGCTATTAATCAAGCTGGTAATTTTATAAAACAAATGATAAAAGGCTCTAGCTTGGCAAAAAGAAGTAAAATAACAGCTGATGCTTTAAGGGTAGGAGTTGGAGCTGTAGAAGAAGTAGCTGTGTTTAAAGCAAGTACAGAGCTTTTTGAAGGTGTAACTACAGAAAAAGGAAGTGGTAGGTATTTTGATCCTAAGTTTGCAGCTTCTTTAGGTGCTGGTGGTGAATTTGTTAAAATATTAACGCAATCAGGTGGACTAGGCAAATTTATTAGTCCTTTCATGCAACACATTAGTAAGTCTAATTTTTTAACAAACCAACTTAACAGAGGCGTTGGCGCTGTTTCAGGCGCTAGTACTTATGAGTTTTCTAAGTTTATGACTATGGACGCTAGTGGTACTGCTCAAAAAGAATTTGACGCTGGATTAATATCAAGAGAAGAATTAATTCAAAGACAACAGCAAGAGTATCAATTTAAACCAAAAGACTTTATAGCCGAAATAGGTAAAATGAGAGTTTTAGGTGGTGCTCAGCAATACAACCCATTTGTTAAAGGTGGTTTTATAAGAGATGCTCAGACCGATATTCTTCGCATGCAAGGCAGATTAGAAGGTTCTAGAAATGCTGCAGAATATTTTTATGGTAAAAGAACTAAAAAACATAAACTTTACGAAAAAACTGAATCTACAGAGTTTGAAGGCGTGTTAGAAGATCTTTTTGAAAAAGCAAAGAAAAAACAAAAAGAAATATTAGATAATCCTGACACAAGTAGAGAGCTTAAAAATGAACAGCTAAAAGAGTTAAATGATAACTATGAAATACTATCTACTCAAGCTGAGATAAGAATAGCACAAGCTGAAATAAAAGCTAATAGAGCTTCAAAAGACAGATACGGTGATAAAAAGTTTGCTACTGAAGCAGATATATATGTATTATCTAGAAAAATAAAAAATGGATCTACGCTTACTGCCGCTGAGTCAGCTAAATTAGCTACAGTTCCAGAAGGTAAAATGTTGTTAGAGTTAGGAATTAAAACTGGCACGGATCAATATAGATCAACAAAAAACTTGCTTGACAGAAACACAGCTATTAACAGTGTTCTTGATAACTCTATTGAATATAAAACTTATAACAAAACAGACAGGCAAGCTGCTTATAATTTTATAAACAAACAAGCTAATTTATTTTATGAAATAGAAAGACAAGAAGGCTTAGCTGTACCTAGTAAAGATGTTGCTGCTCTTAAGAAAGAATATGAAGCATACAGAGAAGGCGGTGAATTATATAACAAGCTACAAGAGTCTCTTAATAGCACTTCAAAAGTACTATATGAAAAAGATTTTATAAGCGCTAAAGAAAGAGCTAAGGCTTTAGGTGAAGCAGCGCCTGTGGAAGCTGAAACACCACAAGAGTTTCAAAAGCTTTATAAAGAAGCTTTTCCTAAGCAAAAAGACAATGTTTTAGATAAAATTGCTTTTTTTGGTAAAAACAATGAAAGAGTAGTAAACAAGCAGAAAGCTTTAGAGCAGAAAAATGTTACACCTTTTATACACGAAGACATACATTTTGTTTTAAAAGGATCACTTAGAGACGCTAACAATAGAGTTAGCCGAAGAGGTATAGAAGTAATTGATGGAATTATAGATCAACTAACGCCTTCTCAAAGAAAAGTTTTAGATGAAGAGTTAAACTCTAGATATGATACTTCACTTCCAAAAGAGTTTTGGTATGAAGAAAACTTAACTGTTTTAGGTGAACTTATTAGCCAAGAAAAAATTCAGTTTACTGAAAAGTTAGGTAGCGGACTTTCTAGACTTATACCGCCTATTAGAACAGCTGGTTTTGAAAATTTAGAAGTTAATTCTGAAACTGGCCAAGACATGTTTGAAATGCTAAGAGGTTTTGCTCAAGGTGAAAAGAAACTTGACAAAACAATTGTTAAGTTTATAGAGGACAAATCTGAACAGTCCTTTAATGAAGTAAGTAAAAAAGATGGCAAAGATTTTTCTAACGCTAGAAAAGAAAAAGTAAATAATCTTGGTGATCAACTAGCTAACATTAGAAGTAAAGAAACAGAAAGACAAAAAAGCTTTTTAGATGCTATTAAAAGAATGCGAGATCAAGGCAAAGACGAAGTTGCTGATCGTATGGAAGCTGACTTAGGTAAAATGGGTGATAGAGAAGGTTTGGTTGTAGATCAAATAGTTAATGAATACAGTAAAACCATAGGTGACGTTGTTATTAATTTAAGAAAGAAAAACCCATCAATATTCGATACACCTACTTATAGAAGAAAAGAGTTTTTAAACGAGTCAGGAACAGATTTAAACATGTCTAAGGTTATAGAAGCTATTACCGAGCAAACTAGGCCAGAGTTAATAAAGCACGTTAATGCTTTTGATCCTGTTAAAAACACCGATCTTGACGCTTACATAAACTCTTATTTAGTTAGAAAAATAGGTACTGCAACTGCTAAAAAAGATTTTAGAAGAGAAAAATTTGAAGATACTTTAGAAAGAGAAGATGGTACTACTAGAGACTTTGAGGTTTCAGACAATATAGAAGATTCAATTGATTTAGGTTTTGAAAGATCTACTTTTGAAAGACCCACGTCTGTTATAGCACAAGAACTTACAATAGGTGGTAAAAAGTTTGTTGATCAAGCTTTAGAAGATTTTGTAGAAGCAAATACCTTTGAGATATTTGAAGGTGAAAGACCAGATGTTTTTGATAAAAGCTTTCAGCTGTATGTAAAACAAGCAGGGCAAGTTAAAAACTTTACTCAAGTAAAAAAGAAGCTAAAAGACCTAAATGGCTTTTTGCAAGAAAACCATCAAACTTTATTCGGTAGTAAAAACCTACCTATAGGTGTTTTAGTTCAAATGGAAAGAAACACACCTGACGGGCAAAGGATGTTTACTAAAGTTAAGAAACGTTTAACTACTCAAAAAGAAATAGACGAAGCTATAAATAAAGGCGAAGAGCTTTATGTTGAAAACGAAAAACAAGGGCCAACTATTTATGAGAGATTAAAGCCTACGCCTGAGCAGGTTAGAGAGTTTTTTAATCCACCTAGATTTACAGCTGAAGGAAAAAGATCTGGCTTAAAAGGCACTAGAAAAGATGGTTTTGTAAATGCAATAACTTTTACATTAACTAAAGAAAAGTCTCCTGGCGTTATGAGAGCGCTTGACATGACTACTCAAGAAATAGCTAAAGCCGCTCAAAAGCTTATTGTAGATCCTAATATTGATTTTTCTGAAAACAGAAAAGAAGTTAAAAAAGCTTTTAAAGACAATAATGCAATACTTAAAAAATTGCGAAGTAAAAAACAATCAATTGATCCTTTAATGCAAGAGTATGCTGCCGCTGGACTTCAAGCTTTTAAAGATGGTATAAAAAATGGGCTTAGCAGTGAAAAAATTGTTCAAGATTTTTATAACGCAACTAAAAATTTATTAATTAATGATAAAAATAAATTAGAATATATACAATTAATTAATAAAAATTTATTAGAAGGAAAAAGTTATGAAAATATTTTACTTGGTCTAGAAAAATTAAGTGTTAGAGAATTAAGACAATTTGGACTTAAACAAGCTGAAAATGAGTTACAAGATATATTTTTAGAAAATAATAAACTAGCGCCTAGAGATACAGACCCAGAATTATTAGACGTTATTGCAAGAAAAATATTTAAAAAAGAATTTGAAAACAAGCCTAGTTATTTACAAAACTATAGAAACCTAACTATTGAACAAAAAGAATTAGTTGATATGGTACAAGCGCCATTCCAGCCAAAGATTATGGGCGCTAAGCAAGGGCTTAAAGATTGGATAAAACATAATAGTAGAAATTTTCGTACTTTTGCTTCTCAAAAAAGAAGTAGTGACAGAAATGCTTTTGCAAGAAAAATGTTTGGTGAAAAATATACAAGCTTGAATGCAAAAGAACAAGAACAAGTTAGAAAACAAGTAGGCTTTGATTATGAAACTACTAATAAAAGATTTTTAGAAAATATAATAAAAAAACAAGCAGATAAAACTGGTTTTAGTTTAAAAGATTTAAATATAAAAATAATTCCAAATCCTAAAGGTGGAGGAGAAACTGTATCAATTGACGGTGAAAGAGTAAGATTAAATTTAGACGAAGGATTTATAAAAGAAAACTTAACATTCGATGGTGTTATTAGAGATGCTTTAATTGCAGAATCAGCGCAGAATAGAGACTATGTGTTAGAGAGAGTTAATTATTTAAAAAACACAGGTCAAACAAATGAAGCAAAAGCGTTTTTAAAATTTCAGTTTACAGACACTAATGGGGCTGGAAGAAGTTTAAGTGAAATAGGTTTTCAAATGCTAGGCCCTAATGGAAGAATTTTAAAAGGCAGAAATGAAGTTATTTTAGAGCATAATCCTCCTATAAAAGTGTTAACAGAAAAAGGTTATGATTTTGTAGATGGAAAAATAACTTTTAAAGAGTATGAAGATTATTTGAAAAAATCTAGAAGACACGTTGTTAGTAAAGAGTTTGACAATATACTTGAAGATACGGGTTATAAAGATAGAGGTGAAGCAAGTGAGAGATTTGGAACTCCTGAAGCTAGAGAGTACTTTAAAATGATTGGCGAAGAAAGAATACTTTATCCTAAAGAATACGATGCACTAATAAAAGGCAGTAATGTAGATTTTAGTAGCGCTAGAGAAAAAAGAAAAGGTATTAGCGTATTTGATTTTGATGACACCTTAGCTAGAACTAATAGTAAAATAGGTGTTACAATGCCTAATGGTACAAAAAGAAAGATTAACGCAACTCAGTTCGCTTTAAAATCTGCAGAGCTAGAAAGTAAAGGCGCTGAGTTTGATTTCAGTGATTTTAAAAGAGTTGTTGATGGCAAAAAAGGTCCATTAGCTGATCTTGCGTTAAAGCGTCAAGGTAAGTTTGGCAATGAAGATATATTTATATTAACAGCTAGACCGCAGGAATCTGCTCCAGCTATAAAAGCTTTCATGAAACAGTTAGGACTAGATGTACCTTTAAAAAACATAACAGGTTTAGCCGATGGTACAGCTAAAGCAAAAGCTGATTGGATTGAAGGTAAAACAAAAGAAGGTTATAATGATTTTTATTTTGCTGATGATGCTTTAAAAAACGTAAAAGCTGTTAAAGATGTTTTAAGCCAATTAGATGTTAAATCTAAAACTGAGCAAGCTTTTGTTAGTTTTAGCAACGCTAAAGATAAAAGACTAAACAAAACTTTTAATGACATGATCGAAAGATCAAGAGGCATTACCTCTACCCGCGTGCTTTCAGAAACTGAAGCTATAATGGAAGGTAAAGGTAAAGGGCGTTTTGATGTGTTTATAAGACCTCAAGCTGAAGACTTTGTAGGTTTACTTTATAAAACACTAGGCAAAGGCAAACAAGGTGACGCTGATATGGCATTTTACAAAAGAAACTTATTAGATCCTTTCGCTAAAGGTGTTGCAAATATAAGTGCTGATAGAATATCTTTATTAAGTGATTATAAAAAAATAGTTAGTGATTTAAAAGTTCCAGGTGAAAAAGGAATTAGAGGCGTATTCAAAAAGTCACCATTAAAACAAAAAGTTGGTGATACTGGTTTTACAGCTGAACAAGCAGTAAGAGCATACGTTTGGACCAAGCAAGGTATGGAAATACCTGGGCTTTCAGAAAGTCAACTTAAAAAGTTATTATTACATGTTAAAGAAAACAAACGCCTTATAACTTTTGGTAATCAACTTATAAGAATAAATAAAGGTGATGGCTATGCTAAGCCTGGTGATAACTGGTTGAGCGGAACTATAGGCACTGATATACTAGAAGGTCTTAATACAACTAAAAGATCTAAGTATTTAGAACAGTGGCAAAATAACGCTGACATTATATTTTCACCAGAAAACCTACTTAAGCTACAAGCTGCTTATGGCAAGCCTTATGTTGAGGCTATGAAAAATACTTTACGACGTATGAAAAGCGGTAGAAATAGAATAGGTACAGGTGATACAATAACAGAGCAGTTTACAGATTTTATTGCTCAAGCTACAGGTTCTATAATGTTTTTAAATAGTAGATCTGCTGTGCTACAAACCATGTCATCACTTAACTTTATAAACTTTGGTGACAATAATATTTTTGCAGCAGGTAAAGCCTTTGCTAATCAGCCTCAATATTGGAAAGATTTCTCAAAGCTTTTTAACTCAGACTTTTTAAAAGATAGAAGATCTGGTCTTAGAATAAACGTTATTGAAAGAGATATTGCTACAGCAGCTGGCAAAGGTGGCATAAGAGGTGTTACTGCTAAACTATTACAAGCTGGTTTTACACCTACACAAATAGCAGATAGTTTTGCTATTGCGGCTGGTGGTTCTACGTTTTATAGAAATAGAATAAAAACATATGAAAAAGAAACCGACGTTGACGGTAATAAAATCTATACTAAAGAACAAGCTGAGAAAAAAGCTTTTCAAGATTTTAGAGAAACAGCAGAAGAATCTCAACAGTCTAGTAGGCCAGATAAAATTAGTCAAGAACAAGCTAGCGGATTAGGTAGACATGTACTTGCTTTTGCAAATACGCCTGCTCAGTATGCAAGAATAATAAAAAAATCTGCTCTAGACCTTAAAAATGGCCGAGGAGATGCAAAGACTAATATATCTAAGATAGTTTACTATACTTTTGCACAGAACTTAATGTTTAATACTTTACAGCAAGCTATATTTGCTACAGCTTTTGATGATGATCTTAAAGTTACAGATGAAAAATCTATAAACTTAGCAAATGGTATGGCTAATTCAGTTATTAGAGGTATGGGTGTTTACCCTGCTGTGTTTGCTGCTGTTAAAGATGTTGGTATTAAACTATACAGTGAAAGCAAAAAAGACAGACCTCAATACGAGAAAGCAGGTGTACAGATTTTAAACATCGCTCCTCCTCTTGGATCTAAGTATAGAAAAATAACCGGTGGGTTAAAGTCGTTTAGTTATACTACGCCTAATGCTATTTTAGAAAAAGGTATTACTTTAGATAACCCTGGACTTAGAGGCGCTGCTAGAGTTACAGAAGGACTTACAAACTTACCATTAGACAGACTTTTAATTAAGCTAGATAATATGCAAGGCGCTTTAGATCAAGACAATGAGTACTGGCAGCGGGTAGGTATGGGACTAGGCTGGCAAGACTGGCAGCTTGGAATTAAAGACGAAAAAGAAAAGAAAAAAGCTACTGGTGGATTTAGAACAAGAAAATTTAAAACACAACCTTTAAAATAAAATATTATGCCAAAAGATGCATGTTACCACAAAGTTAAAAAAAGATATAAAGTGTTTCCATCAGCTTACGCTAGTGGTGCTATAGCTAAATGCCGTAAGGTTGGTGCTAAAAACTGGGGCAATAAAAGTAAAAAGTAATGCCTAGTAAAGCTAAAAAGAAAAAAGGCAGATGCTGGCCCGGATATTCACCTGTAAAAGGTAGAAAAGCCTTTAGTAAAGGTAGTTGTAAAAAAAATAAAAGAAAGTAATGGCTGTTAGAAAAACAAAGTCCGGACTAGCTCTTAAGCGTTGGTTTAAAGAAAAGTGGAAAGACGAAAAAGGTAATCCGTGCGGATCTGCTAAAAATAAACGTACAAAAGTATGTAGACCATCTAGAAAAGTAAGTAGCAAGTCTCCTAAAAC
>Ga0209336_10000909_pt1 | contig 14801 bp, 8 predicted proteins | sample LinPmetageLP32_FD_184042 | JGI IMG/M metagenome (GOLD analysis project Ga0209336, IMG submission 184042) | Marine viral communities from the Pacific Ocean - LP-32 (SPAdes) (version 2) | ecosystem: Environmental > Aquatic > Marine > Oceanic | place: Pacific Ocean | collected 2009-08-23 | reverse complement strand
CTTCAAAAAATGCAAGGGCCAGATCCAGAACAAAAACCGGGGGCAGGAGTCTTGGCTCCGGGGCAAGTTGCCGTAGCGGGGCAGGGTGTACTAAAATCTCCTTCTCCTACTCCTACTGGCCCTACTCCTACTGGCATTGCTACTGAGTTACCTGTTGTAAAGCCTGTTGATACTAGTACGTTACAACAGAACCGAGTATCAAGTAGGTTAGATCCTGCTGTAACAAATGTATTCCAAGAAAATATGTCGGCAGATCCTACGGCATTAGGTATTAAAGCTAGGACTGATCAAGATGAGTTTGCTAGACGCAAAGAATTTTTTGATAAGCGGCAAGAAAACATAGCGGGGATTGCGGCTCTTAATAAACAAGACTTTGACCCTGATAAGTTAGCAAAACAAAGAAGGTTAGCGGCACTTGCTCCTTATAATGCGAGTGTGCGTGGTATGTTACAAGCAGACAACGCTGTAGAAAGCGCTAGATACAACCGTGAATTAGTAAATGTTAGGTTAGACGATGCGTCTATGAAAGAAGATTCTGCTACCGCTGCTAAAAGTGGAGAGATAGGCCAGAAAATGTACGACAGCATAACAAAAAGTAGGAGTGACGCTGCTAAAGCGTATGCTTCACTAAGCGCTGCTGATCAAGTTGCTGTTGATGCGGAAGCTAAAAGAATATTAGAGGCAGATAAAGGCAATCTTAGTGCTATACTCAAACAATTAGAGATAGAGTCAACCAATGCGCTTAGAATGGCTATACAAAGCTCGCAAACTCTTGGGCAGTTACAACAACGGTATAGGGAAGTAATAGAAATAAAAGATAAAGCTGTCCAAGCTGTAAACAATAATCTTGATGCTGAAACGATTGAAGCTATAAAGGCTGTAAAAAGAGGTACAGCAGACAAAGAGCAACAAAGACTACAATCTGTGTACACATCTATGATAACAGACATAATGTCAGGAAAATACGCTTCCTACGAACAGTATATACTAGCTGAGATTGCAAGGGTATCTGGTGTACCTTTCCCTAAAGTTGATAATAGTGGTGCTGGTGGTGCTGGTGGTGTTAGTGGTAATTTTATTCCTAATCCGTAAAGAGTATTTTTAATGCCTTATTCTATAACCACTGAAGATGGGATTACGCTTAACAACATACCAGATGATGTTCCTCGTGATTCTGACGTAATAAAAAGAAACGTACAAAAGTTACGTAGCCAAGCGTTTGAAGCACGTTACGGGAAACAAACGCCTGTTGATGACACGTCTATGCTTGGTAACCTTGCCAAAGGTATAGGGGCAGGGTTTGTTGGTACGGGTGAGACTACTGCTTTAGGTGTAGCTGCATTATTGGAAGAAGAAGACGAGCTAACCGCACGAAGAAAAATACAAGACATCGCAACATCGCTTCGCCCTGAAGGTGGAGATACTGACTCTATATCCTACGGCATAGGTAGCGCACTTGGCTCTATAGCAGGGTTTGGTGCGGCTGCTGCTGGTGCGGCTGCAATAGCTCCTTCTGCTATTCCTGCTACTGTTGCTGGTGGTACGGCTGCTGCTGCGCTTGGTGTGGGGGCTATGGCAGGAGAAGCTAGTGAACGTGCTAGGGCGGCTAATGCCACTGAAGACGAAAGAAATGTAGCTATCCGCACTGCCGCTCCTTTCGGCGTATTAGAAGCACTGCCCCTTGGACGAATCTTTAAGTCTGTTGATATACCACTTCTAAACAAGTTAGTAGACAAACTTAGCCCTGAAGCTGTAGAAGGTATTGGTGGGCGCATACAGAACGCTGCTATTACTGGTGGATTAGAAGGCGCACAAGAAGCTACCTCTGAGATAGTGCAGAACCTTACCGAGCAGCAATACAATGACCTTGCCGAAACCTTTGGGGGTACAGGTGAGTCGTTTGGCTACGGTGCGGCTGCTGGTGCTTTACTTGACTTGTTCCTTGGTGGCAGGAAGCGCGGTGCAGGAACTACAGAAGACGCTGTAACTGCGGAAGATGATGCGGAAGCATCGGGGCAACTTAAATTATTTCCTGATGACGATGCACCTGAGTTTGCGTTAGGAGAAGCTGAAGGACTAACTCTGTCTAATGAGATAAGAGCATTAGAAAATTCAGGGCTAACTAGAGAACAAGCTGTAGCTAGACTTGCAGAAGAATTAGGGACTACCGAAGCTAATATAGCAAATGTACTGCCCCCTATAAGTGCAGAGGCAGAAGCGGCTCGTATAGAAGAAGAAGAACGTCAAGGAGATTTATTTGCTCAACGGTCTCCTAAACAACTTGAAATGGATGTACGCCCGAAGACAGCGGGAGCGTTGCCCGCTCCTACGCCTGATGCTGATTTTGCTGTATCTAAAGACGGTACAACAATAACTGGTAAAAAGAGTAAAAAGTTAGAAGAAAAACAACGTCAAGAAGATGAACAAAAACGTGTAGACAGAGAATCTTACGTTAGAGACATGCCTAGAGAGGAAGTATTAGATAAACGTAGGCAGTTTGAATTTGAACAACGTCAACGAGAAGCTAGAGACATACGTGGCGACATTCAAGGAGATTTGTTTCCTGCTCAGTTAGAAGATGCGGAGCTTGCAGAGTTAGAAGCCATAGTAGATGCAGAAGATAGCTCTGCGGAAGACATACAGCTAGCAGAACAGATACTAGCATCTTACGGTAGAAAGAAAATAGCCCGTGAGAGAAAAGAACAAGCCCCTACAGATGTTGCTCCTATACAAGTAGATTTACTTGAAGACGCTGCTGAAACCGCTGAATTAGAAGCTATGGTGGCTGAAGACGTTAGAATACAAGCGGAAAAAGATCAGAAAGAAACCGCTGAGATAAAAAAGTTGCTTGAACTTGAAGCTATAGCAAAGGAAAATGCTGAAGCATTACGAGAATTAGAAGGTAACATTAAAGAGCGTAAGCCTAAACAAACTCAACAACAACTACCTTTAGAAGAAATACAGACTAAAACTTCAGCTAAAACAGAAGGAGTAAAGAGGCTCACTGCTGCCGGAGGCACCACAGATGCAAACGCTAGAACAGTTAACCCAGAAGGAAGCGGAGTTGGCCCTGAAGATGGTAGCGGGCCACTCGCCAATAAAAATATTACCGCCAATCTTCAAGAAGTTGTCCCAGTTGGAGTGGGTGATGCTGCACAAAGCGTTGCAGATCCTGACGGAAGAGAAGGACAGCGGGCCAGTACACTAAAAAAAATTAAAGGCGCAAACATAAGTGGAATATTAGGTACTCCCAGCGGTAAAAAAGTTTTAGATGGAGCCAAAGAAACCATTAAAGGTGCGGCTACAACAGATCCAGCCAGTGGCAAGATAACTTATAAGAACGCCATGCCTGTAGATACTGAAACTGCTCAAGACGATACAAAGGCTATAGAAAATTTAATTAAGTCTCGTCTTCCAAGAGATGCTAAAGATGAAGCGGGCCAAGCCAAGAATATAGCAAAACAATATTTTGATAGGTTTTTACGTCCTATAGATGCGTTTATTAGCCTTTCCTATGAGATTGCTGAAGAAACCCCCGCATTTAGACGGCAGAAAGATCAGTCAAAAGCAGACGTTAAGAAGTTTAAGGGTACTGGTGGAGATAACACCAAAAAAACTATGGCGTGGGTGCGAGATAATTTAAGTAAAGATGCTGTAGGGCAGATAGAGGCTTTAGTAGAAGAACAAAAAGCCGCAAGTAAAAAAACTATTGCCGCTGTTGACGCTAGAGATAAAGAAGAACAAGCAGCAACCGCATTAACGACTAAACCAAAACCTTCTGTTCGTAATGCTGATGCCGATGCTGATGCCGATAAATCTGCTAAACGTAGAGCCACTAAACAAAAATCAAAAGGGGATTTAGTAGCAGAGATAGGCGCAGCGCAACCAGCGCAACAAAAGGGAAAGAAAGCGCAAGATCGTAGAAAAGCTGACTTAGAATCTGAGAATGCTCCACTCAAGCCCGGCATGTCTTCTGCTCAAATAACTTCTCAAATAAACGAAGACATACAATCTAGCGGAGTAGCAACTCAGTTTGTACCTTACAATGGAGATGTCCTTAATTTAAAAATGTTACCCGAAGAGGTAGCACTTGCAATGGACTCACCGCTACCGGAGTCTACAGTAAAGCTACTTAACGACGGTGATTTACAAGGCGCGTTAGGAGACCTAGCCAAGACCACCACAAACAAACGTGTTAGGCAGGTAGCTACCGCCCTAGCAAAGAACGTGCGGGACACGAAGGTAACTATAGGCAAGATGGAGGGGGATGTAGTAGGTACATTTGACCCTGTTACTAACACCATAACCTTAGATAGTAGCAAAGGAGTTACTGCTCACACGTTACTGCATGAGATGACTCACGCGGCTACGTCTCACATACTGAAAAACAAGTCACACCCCCTAACCAAACAGCTTACCAAGTTATACAACGATGTTAAGGGTGAGTTAGACACCGCTTACGGCGCGACTAGTTTAGAAGAGTTTGTATCCGAAGCATTTAGTAACCCTGAGTTTCAGCAGCGTTTGGCAGGTATGCGTCCCGATGGCACAAAGATAACTGCGCTAGATAAATTCTTTAGGGCTGTAACTAACTTTGTTCGACGTTTGGTAGGCATGGATACTAAGCCACTAGATTCGACGTTAGACCAAGCAGATGCTGCGATAATGTCTATGTTGTCTCCTGCTCCTAAGAGCCGTAACGGGCATGTGCTACGCAACCTGTCCTCCCCCGAAGGCGTAAAGGAGTTAGCACGAGATCTAAAAACTCAAAAAACTGAGTTAGGTAAAGCTACAACTAAGTTCCGTGAAGAGTTCGGTAAAACGTCTCTTGAATTTCTAAACGATCTGAGTATTGTTAACGCAACTAAAAAATTATTTTTAACTCTTAAAGGTTCACAAAGTCTTGGAGATGTCGCTAAAGCAGCAGGGTTTGGAGACTTAGGATTACAGCTACATGCGCTGTTTGAGAATCAACGTGCAGATATGAATGATGCAGACGACGTTGTTAAAGCCGCTATAAACAAAGTGACTATATGGACTAAGAAAAACCCTAAAGCCAAAGAGATATTAGATAACCTCATATATAGCTCAGAGTACGGAGCCACTATATACCAAGTAGATCCCACATTGTCTAAAGCCGATGCAAGGAAGAAGTACGAGGGTAAGACTGACGAAAGTGGTAACGACTTGTTTAAGGTATGGGAAAGACAGCAGACGGAATGGAGCAAGTTAAAGGCTAGCGGTGGGCAGAAAATTTACAAGGACATGAGAGACTTTTACAAAAGAGAATACCTTAAACTAAAGAAGGTTATGACAACTCGTATAGACGAGGCGTTGCTATCAGATTTAGATAGCTTGACTCCAGAGCAACGTGCCAGTGTTATAGCGGCAGCGGAGAAGCTAAAGACGGACGTGTTTGCAAAGATGTTTAACAAAGCTACACTAGATGTCTATTTCCCTTTGGTGCGAGAGGGGCATTACAAACTCTCTTACGCCAACAAAAACGCTACTAACCCTAGTGATGCCTACGTGGTACGTATGTTTACCTCTAAGGCCGAACGTAACACCGCTAAGAAGGAACTAGATTTAAACCTCGTCGATAAAAAAAGTATAGAAACTAGTGATGGGGAATTAAAGCTAAACACGTTTGAGAAAGCACCTCCTACTTCGTTTGTAGGGCAAGTACTTACTGCTTTAAGTTCTCGTGACCGTCCAGATGCTAGCTCTGAAGAAAGGAAAGCTCAAGCAGAGTTGAAAGACGAGATTATGAATCTGTTTATTAACACGTTACCAGAGACTTCTTACGCTAGGTCGTTAAAGCCTAGGGCAGGTTACGGAGGGTATAAAGAAGACTCGTTGTATGCGATGAAGTCTAAAGGTTATGAGCTAGGTCGCCAAGCGGCACGGATAGCTTCCGGTGCAAAAATAGATAAAATACAAAGAGATATAATAAAAAGGGGTAAGGAGTTAAACATAAACGAAGAAGATGGACTGTTCAAAACAGGCTCCGTGGGACTCAAATACTCAACTGCTATCATTGCTAATGAGTTAGGAGAACGCGCTAAGTTTGCGCGTCACGGTGCAGCTAACAAGAGCCTAGAAGGATACGTAAAAGTTGCTAATCAGGCGGCGTTCATATACACCATAGGATTTAACGCTTCTTCTGCTCTAGTTAACCTGTCGCAAGTACCGTTGTTTGTTATGCCTATGTTATCCGCTAAATATGGAGTAGATAAAACTTTTACTAGTTGGGGTGACGCGTCCAGCATAGTTACTGCGGGTAAGCTATCTGTCAAAGACTTGTTTGTACGCGATGACGCAGGTAACTACACTATAAAAGAAGACTTACCCCCACAACTAAAGAACAAGCTAAAGAACCTTGAGCCGTTAATAAAACTAGCGGCGAAGCGGGGACACTTAAACAACTCGTACCTAGCTGATGCTTTAGGTTTAGAAGAATCAGGACGTGTAGACCGGAAAGGTATATTTAATAAAACTTTAGATACGTTTTCTACTTTGTCAGCTATAGGATTTAACGCGGCTGAACGATATAACCGTCAAGTAACCTTAATAATGTCTTACAAACTAGAGCTTGCTCAATACGGTAAGAACCCAACAGACGCACAGAAACAAGCCGCCGCAAGTGAGGCTCTATATAACACGCAGAGAACTAATGGCGGGGCAGTGCTTGAGACGGGTGCGGGTATAGCTCAACAGGGTCTAGGTCGCACAGCGTTTATGTACAAAAACTACGGTTTGCAGATGTATCAGACCATGTTCGACACTATGTTTACGTACTTGGATGCTGTGTTTATCAAGCCGCCAAACGAAACTACCGCACAGAAAAAGAAAAGACTAGAAACTAGAAGGTTGGCTAGGAATCAAATGATAGGGTTCCACGGCACGGCTGTGTTATTTGCAGGAATACGCGGTATACCTATATATGGTGCGGTGTCCTTATTATATAACATCATGGCAGACGATGACGACGAGGATTTTGATACCATCGTGCGTAAGTACATTGGCGAAGGGTATTTTAAAGGGCCGCTTGTTGAAGCGTCTGGTATAGACTTTTCAAATCGTGTTAGGTTGAGTGGGCTTCTTATACAGGAGAACAGGTACAACACCGATCCTTCTCCAGAAGAGTTCCTTGGGTTCCACTTCGGTGGCCCTGCTTGGAGTACGGGTAAGCGTTTGTATCGTGCAGGTAAAGACTTTAACGAAGGTGAAATAGAACGAGGGGTAGAGAGTTTATCCCCCGCAGGTCTTACTAATATGTGGAGAAACTCGTTCGGACGTTACGCTAGAGAAGGAAGGATAGCCAGCAGACGCGGAGATGTCATACAAGATGACCTGTCATTTGGGCAGTTAGCTTCGGGCTTCGTAGGGTTTCCTCCTGCCGAATACACGTTTAAACAAGAACAGAATATGATAGAGAAAAAAATAGATAGGACGGTTAACGATAACCGAACTAAGCTTTTAAGGAGATACTATACTGCTCAGAGGATGGGGGATGTTTCGCGTATAGAGGATGCTATAGAAGAAATGACTAAGTTTAATAAGAAACACCCTGTAGCGGCTTTGACTGCTAAAGAGATAAACCGTTCCATGAAGGCGCATATAAAGAGTAGCAACAACATGCACAATGGAGTTAGTATCAGCCCACTTATGAAGCTAGCTATGGAACGCAGTCGGCTAGATTATACGCAAGGGTTTGGAGACTTGTATTAAAAAACTCCCTGCCGCCTCGGAAACGAACAGGGAGAAAGAGAAACCTGCTAGAGGGTACGCCAGATACGTACTCCCAGTTTACCATCTTGTATTATAACACTACTTTTTAACGTCCACTTTTTGCGGGCGGCTATAGCTTTACACTGTATAACAGCTTTGCGTGTGTTAATACAAGTTATAAATACCGAAGCGCCTATGACCATGTTGTCCCAGTTGACGATTATTTTAACCCCATCAGGGTCAAGATCATCTATTTTAAGCATCTTCGTCTATAGATAGAGCCGATTTGCTACAGTCTATGGCTAATACGCGAGAGGGACTTAGCACCGTAGTTGTACCTTTGGTCAACATCTTTGTCTTATCCTTAGCCCCCATGTGCTTGATTAAGTCCCCTCTAGTAGAATTGTAATTTAAATCCTGTACACCACACCAAGCTCTTAGTGGTTTAGGTAGCAAGTACAACATCTTTATATCTGTCTCGTACCTACCTACTAGACTCGTCCTAGGATCAAGCTCTGGGATTATTAACTCATCTAGCCCGTTGTCTTGGGACTTTCTAAGATCGTCGGTGCTACGTATCTTCAGTATTCTGCCCCAGTTTTCATGCATGTAGTTATTAAGAGTTTCTTGTATAGAAGAACTCATATCAGTAACAGCACGTTTGTTCTCCCCTAGAAGTTTTAAAGCGAACTTCATTAGTTTCTTGTTGTCATAAGGTAACAGGCCAAGACGATAAGCAATAATAGCCCCTGTTAGTGTGCAAGATACACCTGCCGACCAAAACCTATTTTCTGCTTTCAGCCCTGCTTCCTTGTCCACAGCTTTCTGCACCTTGTCTAGGAGCGCCGCCACTGCGTCTATATTATTTATAAGATACTGTATGTATATAGGCCCAGCGTGACCGTATAAGTTTTCTGCATTATATGCGTGAACATCGGTCAGATGTTTAGTCCCTGATTCGTCAAATAGCTTTACAGCCTTAACCTCCATCATCCGCTGTGCCTCTGCTTTCGGCATAGCTTTAGCCAGACTAACCTTCTCTATCATGCTAGTGTTGCCAGTTGAGACAGATATTAAACTCCAAGGATTGCCCCTAGCACGTTCTACATTACCACCACCTGCCATACGGTTACGCTGCCTACCGCCAGACAACTGATAGATAATATCTGATAGGTCGGCAGGTTTGGCGTTAGTCATTTCGTCAATATACAAAGGCAAGTTCTGGTACACCTCTCCTCGTAACATCCTACTGTTCTGGGTATCTGTTCTGTCTATTACTAACTCTCTCGGTTTACCCCATACCGAAGACGCTACGTACATAGCAGTTGTCTTACCTAACCCAGTATCACTACTGTGTAAGTGTAGGCCAGAGCAAGCGATAGGTGATAGAGCCATCAGAGGGGAGCCAAAGCTAGTAGCTACAATATATTGATGTAGTTCAAAGCCGTCACGGTTGTAGAAGCCAACCATGTCCTTCCACTCCTCCAACGTACCTTTAGGAGTAAAGGCGTGAAATAGATCCTTTGTGGCGGAAGACGGGGGGTTTGACTCTATCTTACCCCCAAAATATTCTTTATCGCCCAACACAAAAGACTCACGGTCTTCACTCGTCCAACCAAACTGCCTACGTGCTTGTACTGTAGCAGTGGTAGCCTGTAACTCGTTTACCCACTTTGTTGTGTAATTCATAATGTCGTCCATCCTAGTAACAGCTACACCGTTATGCGCCATGTGTTTACGGAACTCCTCCTTAGATGTTACGGCGGTGAGGGGTATAGTGAACTCCCGTACTCCATCTATGGGTAGGTGAAGACGCATAACTATGCCCTCACCCGTCTCGATGTCCTGTATACGCTTAACTACGTATAAGTCGTTATGGTATATAGGCTTCTCATCTACATCCCCGTCATCTGTCTTAGTACGTAGATACACCCCGCCGTTCACCCCACGGAAGTAAGGTTTAGGGTAAGACGGTATGATGTAAGTAGAACTCTCCCCCAGTTCATCTTCTATATCTACTACGTTATCTTCCGCTTCTGCTTCCTTGACACGTTGTCCTAAGACTATAGGCGACCCAATCTTTTTCCAGTGCTTGCAGTCAGTACACACGTCAGGGTTATTGTCGTTAAAGGTCTCACACCTATGAACGTGTTTGGTTGTATCATACTTACTGTCTGTCTCTTCAGGATCGTAGTTATCGTAGCCTCTAGATATTTTGTGTGCGCCTTCCCTGCCACCGTCTACGCAGTGTTTGATAATAGATACTGCGTCAAACCATAACGGTTCACTAACTTCGTTGGGGTTTTTAAGTACATGAGCTAACTGAGCGCACCCCTCCCCCTTACTAGTTTTGACAATGATGTCTTTAAAATAGTTTTCTTTGTTGCTGTGAAGTCCCTGCACTACCGCGCTAAATTCTTCTATAACCTTTTCGGGAACTGGTATCGGGTCGTTACCAAGCAGTTCTGAGAAAGCGTCAAAATCAACCCACTCTTGGCGAGGAGTACCAAAATATTGCACTTCACTAGGAGGACTAGTCTTATGATTGTGCGTGGTAGGTATACGTAATATCCTAGCCGCATCTGACGTTACTGTGTGATCACACTTTAACCCGTGAGTCTTGGTCATAGCTTTAAATCTAGAAGCTACAGGAAACCAATCATCGTATACGACAGGTTCAGCCAACTGCCAATGCACATGCACTCCACGACCTGAGTTAACAAGTATAGGTCTGGGTAACTTGAGAGTCTTGCAGAACGCTTGCAGTGCAACAATAGCGTCTTCCTGTGTGGTGTAGTCTTTACCATCCCCACAGTCTATATCAAGAAAGAATGACTTTAACTTAGATACATTCTTTACCTTGCGTGTAGTGTTGTTTATAAAACTTGCTAGGGCAAAATAGCAGTCGTATCCTTCTGTATCTAGTCGGGTAGCCTCGTCAATTAATTCCCCCACATCTGAATAAAACTTCTGTGGTTTATGACCAGTCTTCTTGTTGTGCGCCCAAATACAGTAAAACCCATCGACAGCTAAAGACCCCTGCAAAAATGATTTTGTATTCATATTCGCATCCGAGATAAAAAGTAGCAGGGGTGCAGGTACGCACCCTTTTCGGCGTATTTTTCCTAGCTACGGGTTATTTATAAGAGGAGGTTTTACCCGTCCCAATCATCAACAATAGACGCTAACTCTTTGTCTTCTTCTTTTGGTGCTACGGACTTCTTCTTAGCAGTTTTCTTTGGCTGCTTTACAGGAGCTTCTTCTGATGTGTCATCACCGAAGATATCATCGTCCACTTCAACACTAGCACTGGGGGCTTCTACTGTAGGAGCTACCTCAGTAAAGGGATTACTACTGTCATGCTCAAACCCATCTACTGCGGCAAAGGGTGAAGCGGCTTCCATAGGTACGTACTTGATAACCTGTACCGCTCGTAGGCGTATGGACACCCCTGCCTCTGCCATCTTGTAGGGATAGAATGTAACAGCTATGTTACCTATGCTTCCTGTAGTGAGTTTGAAGTCTTCTGGTAACTCCTTACTCTTAGCGTCGAACTGCTTGGGTGGTTCGGTAGCGTCCTTACCATACGCTGCCTTTAGTACAGCCTTACCTACAAACGTACCTTCCTCTTCTTTATCAAAAGGATTAGGTAATTTATCGGGCCAGCCTTTTTCTTTAGCACCTTGGTATGCCGTAGCCATCTGACCATACAGAGTCTTGGCTTGTTCTCCGGTCATACGAAACTTAACTTCATACTTTGCGCCATCATCAAACGCATCGCAGGGTACACTCTTACCTCTCTCACCTGCTGACGAATCGAAACGATAGGGTTGGTTGATACGGGGGTACAGTATCTCTACATTTGGGATTATATAACTCATGCTATTTTCCTTTACTAGGTTGCGTTTAATTCAAAACCGTCTACTACTGCGAAGGGTGACTTTGGTTCCGCAGACACATCTAGACGTATTGCCTTGAGTGTGTCGGGGTGATCTTTTAAGTCTTGAACCATAGATACTTCTTCGTTACTCAGTGATCGTATAGGTTTAAAATAAAGTTTAGGGATCGGACTTTGTTCATCAAAATACACTCGCGTAATTAAACGAGTTGCTACAGCACCTCTGCTAGACAAGAACTTAACGTAGCCTTGCATCGGCATATGCCCATTACTATCTCTACCATATATAGAGGTAGCGGGTAACTGTAGTTGGTACACCTCATCTAACTGCCCATCAAAAACTATAGCTAGACGTTGTGAAAACCTACAAGCACGTCCATTATTACTCCCTGACCCACGTATATTCTGTAGGCAATCCATACAACGGGCGGCTTGCTTTTGCTCTTTAGGGACATCAGTAGAAGGTCGCTGCGTGTCTGCTGACCAACACGTAGGTACTTCTGATCTGTTCGGATCAAAGGCGTTAGCGTAGTACGAGCGTGATACCACAGCCGCATCGACAATAACTAGATCCCTAAAGGTGTCTTCCATCATAGTTGTTTTACCACCAACCACAATAGAAAATTTACTATCACGTATGCTAATTCGGCGCACACTAGATATCTTCGTCAAAGAAGTCTACAACTTCGACTTCCGCTTCTTTCTTAGCCATGTGCCTTGCTACCTTATGCTCGGCTATTTTTTGCGCGGATGGAGCTACCATATCGTCATTCTCATTCCATTCAGCACCATTAGATAGCAGGGACATCTCTACGTCTGTGATCCTAAACCTGTATGTGGGGCCGACCTTTATAAAGGCATCGTGCGATATAGCCCTACTACGTATCCACGATCTTATGGTAGAGACAGACACGGCAAAGTGTTCGGCTACTGCTTCTATCTGTACAAAAGATTCCAATTTATCCATCATTTTTTCCTCACTGATATAGCGTATTCTGAATCTACGTTGAGACCTTTAGGTACAAGGTCGGGGTTCTCCTCCAAAAACTGCCGCACGTTGCCTTGGTTTAATCGTTTGTCAAAGAATTCTGGCACTTCGTTTTCTAGTACAAACTCATACATAGAAGACCAATCACTAGTCCAATACCTAGTCTTGACTGACCTATAGAACAACCCTGCGGATGTCTTCACACTCTCTAACCCTTGCTCTTGACAGTACTTCAAAAGGGCGACTTTAATCTTTTCTAGTTGTTCAGCCAACGGGTCATCCTTGGATTTAAACTCTGCGGATAACTCCGCACGTCGAGCTTTTATCTTTAGATACGTGTCCGTCAACTTCTCAGGGGTTACATCTGTACTCATCACTTCCTCCAATAGATAGCGAGAAGTACACTTTAATGGGGATATGTCGTCTAGTCAAGTATTTCTTGGTAAAGGTCAATCATTTTTGTGTGTACGTCAATTCTGTTGTCTAGTAATGCGTAAACACGCCTTTCTACATTAGATCCTTGTAGCTGTACAACCGTACATTTGTGATCCTGTCCTGACCTATGTACACGGGCGTTCGCTTGAGCGTAGGTTTCAAGTGAGCTTGTCGGCCCCCACCATACAACTGTATTCGCCGCAGTTAACGTGACACCGTGTGCTGCTGCTTGAGGCTGTATGACTAACACCTTTGGATCGGCTTGCTGCTGGAACTGTTTAAATATCTTTGTGCGGTTAGGAGCAGATACATCTCCGCGTATAACCTCAGTAGATATTTTATCTTCTCGTAGCTTCTTAGTAAGTATGTCTATCGTATGTTTAAACGGCACGAAGATTAACACCTTCTTACTAGACTCGTCTATGACCTCTCGTAATACCTTGTACCTGTGCTGGATATCAAACTCTAGAGCCTCCCCTTCATCGGTGTACACTGCACCACTGGAAATCTGTAGTAGTTTATTCATGTTTACAGCGGCGTTGACTGCGGTTATCTGCTCCCCTGCTGCTTGCATCACCATCTTAGTTTGCAGTTCTTTATAGTACTTTTTCTGTTGGCGTGTTAATTCTACCTCGCGCTTTACATATACCATAGGGGGTAGGTCTAGGCACTCCTCCTTAGTAAATCTAATGGCAGGTTGTAATGCGTTATAGACAACTTCAGTAGCCGTGTCTTTAGCGGCCCACCTAAAGTTGGTAACTTTGTACATCACTTGGTCACGAAACGATCCAAAGAATCTAGGTACTTTGTTGGGGTTAATTAACTTGGCTAGCCCGTAAGCGTCAAGGGGACTTTGTGCGGCAGGAGTACCTGTCATCATCCATAACCAAGTATTAGGTTTGATTATGCGGTTTAAAGTTTTCCAACGGTTTGTCTGTGGGTTTTTATAATGCGTAGCCTCATCAACGATTATGCAGTCGAAGCCTCCGTTAGCCACGGCTTCCTCAACTATAGCCAACCCGTCGTAGTTTATTATCACGTAGTCAGCACCGTTCTCAATTATCTTCTTACGTTTAGCCGCCGCTCCATAAGCTACGTCCACTGTTCGGTGCATCGCAAACTTAAACAAATCGTCTCGCCAAGCTGAGTCCATAATAGATAGTGGGCAGATTACTAGTACTCGGTTTATCCTACCTTTGTTTAACAAAAAGTCTGATGCCCATATAGCAGAGGCGGTCTTGCCAGTACCCTGCTCGTTAAAGCAAAACGCTTTTTTGTTAAGCGTAAGAAAAGAGGAGGTAATTTTCTGGTGCTTAAAGGGTGTGTACTCCCCCGTCCATTCGTACTTACCTTCTATAGGTGAAGGTGCTTTGATGTTTAGGTTACGCAATACGTGGGTCTCTTCAATGTCCCAGTTAACCAATACCTTGTTATCACCTAAGTCTTTACTCTTTGGTATGACAGTAGTCACCTGACTGGGATTGCGAAGACGTAACAGTAACGCCTTGTTGTCTACTATCTGCATAGTGATTCCTTAACATGTTTACATGTGTAGTACTATAGGGGCTGCTGCCCGGTTACTTGTGTAAGTTGGTAAACCCCGCTTCGCCTCCCGATGGGGTCAAGTCGAGTCATTGGGACAAAGAAAATAAAAAACCCTAGGCTTCCTAGATTTTATGCAGTGTAATTACACTCAATAGGAGAGAGATACTGCATCATTTAAAGACGGATCTAAGCACCGTCTACCAC
>Ga0209336_10000908_pt1 | contig 14802 bp, 7 predicted proteins | sample LinPmetageLP32_FD_184042 | JGI IMG/M metagenome (GOLD analysis project Ga0209336, IMG submission 184042) | Marine viral communities from the Pacific Ocean - LP-32 (SPAdes) (version 2) | ecosystem: Environmental > Aquatic > Marine > Oceanic | place: Pacific Ocean | collected 2009-08-23 | reverse complement strand
TACCAAAAATTTACCTATGATGTCAAGGATAATTTTTCCAATGTGAATTCATCAGACATCACTTTCCTCATACGTTACGATAGCATCTATTGAAGAATCGATAGAACTCGAAGCTGCAATGTAATCATTTACATTTAAAACTAAGGTGTTTGTATTGCTAACATTTACATGCTGTCCGCCTGCTGCTAGTACTCCGTTCTTTGCTAGATAAATGCTTGTATTTGCAGAAGCATTATAGTATCTTAAATTAAAAGTTATTTCGCTGTCTGCAGTATTTGAAATACTAAATCGTGATATAGTACTTTTTTTATTTGCAGGACAAGTATATAGTACTTGTTCTGTTGTTCCTGTGTTTTGTATTATTTTTGTTATCATGCTGTGTCTACTCCTTCTACGTCAAATATTAAAAATGCGTATTTTATTTCTAGTGGGGATATTGTTTCGGTTTCTTCTAAAACATTATCCAGTTCTGCAGTTTTTTCTCCTCCTGCAAAGTTATTATAAATCTTTAGAGTTGTGGTTGTTACTTCAAACCATACTCCCCCTTTAACTTCAGAGTCAAATTCTTGTGTATTACTCCCAAATTCTGTATCATAATCAAATTCATCAAAGTGGAAATGCATGGCAGGGTACATTTTAGTAGCAACTCCACTAGTTACGTCTGTTGAAAAACACCACTGAACAACTACAAAAGGTTTATAACCTAAGTTATGTGTTATAGTTGTAAAAGTATCTCCTTTTAAAGTATCTGTTCGTGTTGAAGGAAGCCCTAAAGTTCCTTGACCATGAAATTTAAGAGGCAAACTTCCAATTCCAACTCTACTATCAAATAGTAAATTTTCTCCGCTTGTTAAAACACCTGAATCATTCACAACATCTGTACCTGATTTAGATACAAACAACCCATAATCTGATCCTGCTTTTCCTAGTACTAATCTTCTTGCCATTATGCGTATCCTCTTAAAACTATATAATTTACAGTAGTAGTAGTTGGTGTGTCCCCCCCTGTAGTTGATGATCCGAATACATTATACCCATATGATGCCATTGTTGGATAAGTACTTGGAACTGTTAGAATGAAAGCTGTAGTACTTACACTTGTTAATTCTATATATTCTCCGTCTGCATAAATAATAACAACAGGATTTGGAATTGGAATACTTGAAAAAGTTGTTGTAAGTGCATTACTACTTCCTTTTGATACATTTACCGTTCCTTTTGCAATAACTTGTGTATACCCTTTTTCTCTACTATCAAAAATCATAAGATCATTATTGCATAAATTACCTGAATTATCTACAACATCTACACCTATTTTAGAAATAAAAAGTCCATAGTCTGAGCCGCCTTTTCCTAATAATACTCGTCTGCTCATTCTCCGTCCCCCCATAATGCTATATAGTATGCTTCTTTTTCATCTAATTTTGTTTTTGTTGCGTTCATATTTATTGTGCCATCTTCATTTATAATTGCCGGCACTTCTATAAAATAAGCCTCTGTGGTTTTTTGTGCGAGTTGTACTGTTCCGTCTAATCGTATAATCATGTGAATACCAAGTATCTATTGCCACTTGTTGAGGTATAATCTGCTGGTAATTCCCAAGAAGTTGAACCTGTAAAAAATGGATTAGCATGTGTGCAACTAGTTCGAGCAACTGTTGCAAGTAAAGTTCCAGAAGCACTTGTCCCATTATATATTTTTAAAGTTGTCCAGCCAGTATTTGAAAAGACTCCACTTACCCAAAAGAAAGTGTTTGTACTACTTTGTGGTACATCATAAAATCTCCAAGCAGGAGTTCCTGTAAATAAGTCACAACTTGTATCTGTTGTACTACCATGAAAGGCAAAAAATCCACTATATCCAGATCCAGTATTACCACCTCCCATTGTTATACCTACTTCCCATAAGTTTGAACCTGCGGGAGCTTGTGGTACATTAAAAGTTTTACTAGAAGGAGTTCCTCCTTGGCTTGTTGTTCCTGAAACAGTTATTGTTCCAGTACGAGCACTACTTGAGTTTGCTGCAACTGTTCCTGAAACAGTTCCTATACTATTAATTGCTACACTTGATAGCATGGAGCTTGGATTCGTAGTTGCGCTTGCAGATAAAGAAACAGTTCCGTAGTTAGAGCCTGAAAATAAATTCATATAACTTTGTGTTCCTGAAGAAGCACTGCTTATTGTGGCTCCAGAAGCAGTAACAGTAGCAGTGTTTGAGTACGACCCTATAACAAAAAGAGGCGGAACAAATTCAGTTCTTGAGATAGCACTTGAAGCTCCTGCTTCTGCAGTTCTTCTTGCATAGTATGTTACAGTAGTATTTCTTGTTTGAGTAAATGTTGTTCCTGTTCCCCAATTACTATTATCATTTGAAAATTCTAGTGTTCCTGAACCCCCAACAGCAACACAAGTTACAGTTTCTGTATTATTATTACTGTTTGTAGACTGTGTTGCATTCATGCTTGTAGGCGCACTTGCAGTTACTGACGCTCTTGTTGTAACGGTTTGGTTAATTGTCGTACTTCCTATAGTTACGCTTGGATTTGTTGCTGTTGCAAAAGAACTACTTGCAGTAGACCGAATTGTTACTGTTTGACCATTTGTTACGGTTCCTGAAGATACAAAGCTACCTCCTGCAATACTTACAGTACAACCACTTACACTCACAGATAACCCCACATTTATTCCGCCAACTGTAATTGCATTTGAAGTAACTGTCGCACTAGGTTCAATATTGCTTGCATTTGTAAAATCACTCGGATTAAAAGTAGGTGTATTATCTGTTGCTGTTGTAACAACAAATGTTCTTGTTGTAGTCCCTACAGTAATATTAGCAGATGTAGTATTTCCTCCACTTCCTGAAGCATTTAGTGAGAAAGTAATTGTTGTACCATTTACACCACTACTTGCACTAACTGATCCTGCTGAAGTTGAAACAGATGCTGTATCTCCAGTTCCTAGTCCTGCTATTGTATATTGTGCTGTGCCTGCTGCTCCGCTTGCTGCAGTTGCTGTTAAGTTATTAAATCCTGAAGGAGTATTATCGACAGCTGCTGATGCGTGTACATGATTTGTTCCTGTAGTCCCAGAAACTAGATTGTTTTGTTTTGCAAAATAGTATCTTGTTGTACCTCGAGGATGACTAAAACTATTTGAACTTTGAAAACTTAAGCTTGACGCTGAGTTTGAACTTCCTTGTGCATAAGTAATTGTTCCTGAATTGTTTGTACCGTTTGAAGCAGCTACAGCAACAGTATCATTTGTGTTATCTCTTGCAGTTCGTGAAGTTCCAGTAATTGTTGGAGCAGAGGCAGTACCTCCACCACCTGAAGAACCTCCTTCTCCTGAATTTGTTCCTGTTAGTACAGAGTTACCAAAAAGAGTTGCACTATTTGTCATTTTTCCAAATTGACAAGGTATTCCAAGTATCTGTATTTTTACATCTCCATCACTTGATGCACGAGATCGTGCTGCAAAGAAAGGATAAGTGCCATCACCCATTCCAGGACGTGGATCGGTCATGCCATCAACATCTACAAAATAAGGAATAACTTTATTTTTTGTTGTTCCACTTGAATTGAGAGAAAATTGAAACATTCCTCCTCCTGCTGAAGTATTTAAAGCATTAACAATTTTAGTTCTTATATGTCCTCCTGAAGCGCCACCTGAACCGTAGGATTCACTGAATCTTCCTTGAGGATAAAATGCTCCCTTTTCTGAAATAATAAAAGCAGGTATATATGCATTACCACTAGAATCTGAAGTAGTGGGTAAATCTACACCTGAAGTTGTCATAGATGTATAAGTTGAGTTTGAACGAATTACTCCCGCACGATACATTTCAGAGTTGAACAAGTAATCTCGGTCATTGATTGTATCGTCAATTACATCAACACTCGGTTTGGAAACCTTTAGAACGTAGTTGCTACCTTCTTTTCCTAATAATACTCGCTTAGCCATTATGAAGCGTCCGAAATAATTATTTGTTGAGTATGGGAATTTATATCAATAGAACTATTTGGCCCAGCAGATGATGTAGTTGTATTCGTTTCTGCCTGCAATTTTCCGCTTGATGTTAGTAGTATTCTTCCCCCTGAGACATTTGTAGTTCCAAAAACCAAAGCATTTTGCCCTGCCATATAAGCACTTGTTATTCCTAGTCCACTTGTTGATAAAGTGGCAGCACTTCCTGTAGGAGAAAAAGTACTACCATCAGGTAATGTTAAGTTTACAAAAGTAGGAGAATTTGTTAAGTCAGTATATGCACCACTAAATAATGTTGGTTTTCCTGACAGACTAGAATAAGCCCCATCGAAGTCGCTTATGCCAGCTCCGCTTGTAAATGATATTGTATTTGCTGTGATTGCTAATGTACCTGCGGAGACATCAAACTTAATAAAGCTATTTGAATCGCCTACATGAAAATCTCCTGTGCCGTCCATGTAAAGACCGCCATCAGTATCTGTAAATGCTGATTTATTTGTTGAATAAAATTTACCACTACTTCCAAGAACCATATTGCTACCAACATTTAGATTATTTGTTAGTGTTGTGTTTGCTGTTAATTTATTTGCTGATAGAGTTCCATCTACAATTACTGATCCATCAAAAGTTTCTACAACTAAAGAGCTGAAGTCTGAGGCCTGTAAAGAAGATGCTGCTGTTACTCTGTTTCCTGTATATACTCTTGTTCCTGCTTTACTCGCAGAGTTATCTGTAACAGTAATTCTATCATTTGATACTATATCATTATCTTCTGAAGCTGCAATAATTGCTGTACCAACAGCAACTGCGTCAGCATTTGAGAAGTTACCGTCAGCAAAGTTAGATGCATTTGTTGCACTAATTGCTGAAGTAGTACTCTCTTCAAAAGTAAAGATACTACCTCCTCTTTGTCCCCCTCCAACTGTTTTTGTTAAAGATATTATCTGTGTAGTGAGTAGTGAGCCATCAGAATTATCCAAGATTGGTACTGTTATACTTCCTTCTTGGTTACTTGAACCTGTGCCTGAAAGTATGTTTGAACTTCCTGTAATTGTAATAACACCCGAGCTTGAAACTGCAGAAACAACATTATCATTAACTACTGTTCCATATCTAAAACTATTATCTGCATAAGGGGACGTGCCATCATAAGTAAATGCTGTTGTTCCTTCTCTTACATTAAACTCACAAGAAAAACTTGTTGCACTTGCAGCACCTGCTGCATCTCCTACAAAGTTATGTGTTCCATTTGTAGGTATAATTGATAGTCCATTTGCTCCAACTACTCCGTCTGTAACTACAGCAAAATGCTGGAATCTAGTTAGTACTATACTTGAGCCTACTCCGTTCTTAACAGTAATTGTATAAGTTATAACAGGCGTGTCATTTGTTGGGTTGCTATGTTGTGCAAATCGAACTATTGTAGCATTTCCGCTACCATCGTTTACTACACTTGCGCTTCCTGCTGTTATATTTGATGCAGATGCAGAAACTCTAAATGTATTGTTTGCTTGTGCACCGTCTTGGTCTGCAACTAATATGCTTTCACCTAGTAATACTTGAATGTCTGTTCCTGACCCTGTAAGATTTATTGAGCCTGAAGCGGTCTGCTGTAGAGTCATACTTGGATTTGTTATTGTTACAGTTATCGCAGCTGCTTGTAGGGCTACACCTGCTACTCCACCTGTAGAGCTTGCTGGGAAGTAAGATGAGAATACATTTCCTTTTGATTTTGATTTTCTTTTTCTGATAGTTCTTTTATGTCTTATCCAGTAGTATTTAGCTGCTTCTGCTCCAATTGAATGAGAGAAGGTTGTTTCATCATCTGCTTCTCCTACTTTTACAGCACTAGAATGTGATCTGTCATTTACATCTGATGCCCATATTTCTGTGCAGTCTGTGGCTTCTACAAAAGTGCTCGCTCTTGTCCAATTTAATACTGTTGTTCCAAATTTATCTGTACTTGCTGAAAGGGCTGTAGGAGCTCCTGGTGCTCCGGTTTGGGCTGTGCCAGGTAGTTCAGTATTTGTAACTGCGGTTGCTCTAGCATTAGAAATGACATACATATCATCATTATACTCTACGGCTGATATTCTTACTAAGCAGTCAGGTTGTATATCTAAGTCTACGATTCGGAATAATTTATCGTTCCATCCAAATCTATCATAATCTATTTTTAAAATTTGTCCAGCTTTCATTAATATACCTTTTGGCATAGTTGTAAAGTTAATTGCCAGTGGGAAGCGTGATTCTCTTAAGAATTTTTCTGCATTTATTCTGCCATTCCAATAATTTGTTATTCCACTAAATTTTACGTTTCCTGTTTTTACAACATTTCTATCTGCTTTTACGAAAGTTGAGTTGTAAAAAGATACAGAAGTATTTGACCATTTATTTCCTGGGTCGCTTATACTTGCATTAACAGTATTAAAACTTTTTCTACTTGGATCATCTGTTACATTCAGATTACCAATAATATCAGATTGTGTTATATGGTATACACCATTATCAGCAGGTACATTTTCCTGAGCCTCAACTTCCAACTCATACCGCCCATTAGAATATGATAACATACCATTATAGTGTTCTAAAATACTATTTGTGTTTTCAAATAAAGAGTTTGTAGTTTCTAATATACTGTTCATTTGATGACGAGTTACCCACCTTTGATTATCGTGAGCCCACCCAATCCATCTCCAATATTTAACAAAATCAGCACTATATAAAGAATGTTTTTCTACAAACTTTTTATAAAAACTTGTTAGAGTTGTTCCTGTTGCTCCTGTCTTAAAGAAAGTTACAGTATTAATATAGGTTGTTCCTTGAGGGGCAGCATTAGTAGGTTTTGTTGCAATATACCCTGCTGAAGTTACTCTGAAAATATTTCCATCTGCCTCTGTGTAAATAATATCTCCGACTTCATAGTAAGACCAGTTATTCCATAGTCGTTGAAATTGTCCATGTACATCTTCTAATAATACTTGAGTATGTGTGCTTGTAGCTGTTACTGATTTTACTGTTCCTCGTGCTATTACATTACCATTACTTGCTCCATTGTGAGTATGAAAATACTCATCTCCTACAGTAGGAGCAGAAGTTACGGACAAAGTTATGTTTGATCGTGAATCACAAGTTCTTGCTGCATTATTAAATGTTTCTAGTGATATGTCATTGAGTGTTAACCCTTTTCCATAAGTTTTTGCAAGAAGATAGTCTAAAGTATGCATTGCTGGGTTATTACCTGAACGTAAATCTTTAGCTCTACCTGAAATATTGTAACCACTTGAGGTATTTGGATGATCTACAAAATTAGAACGCAATGTTGCTACTTTTGTTGTTCCATTATAATCAGTAATTGTTCGTTTTTGGCCTACGCCTGTGCCTGAAGTTATCTCTATGATTTGGTTGTTGTAGAAATTATCAGTAGTTGAAGCGGAACTTGGAAGCTGTAAAGTACGACTTGCAATCACTCTTCCAGATGAAATTGTATCGCTACCAGAGAGAGTATTGATACAAACATCTAATGTAATGACTTGACTGGAATACGTTCCTTTTAATGTATTATTTTCAATATTTGTAAATTGTCCATTTCCTGTTCCAACTATTTTAAATTCAGTCACTCCACTCAAAGCTGTGTCCGCCATTGTTAATTCTACTTTTCCTGAGCCAGTATTTCTTCCTATGGAACTAATAGTTGAGCCTTGGTTTGGTAATGTAGCAGTTAAATCAGTATGATTAAAAGTAAGCATATGCCAAGTATTATTACTTGCGTCTTTTGCATAGAATTGAGTATGTTCGGGAACATCATCTACATATGGAAAATTTGTTGTATGAAAAGGCTTATCTCCAAAACGTATCGCATCTATCATGTCTCCTGTTTCTGGATTTGATATTTTATATACATCTTTTACTGTAGTTGTGTTTAAGGCAGTATCATCACTTGTTCTGTAAAAAGTTACTGATTCTCCTTCTATAAAGTTAGAAGCTGCTTCACTTGAGTGTAATAAGTCATCATGTCTATACTTAAAATCATAGTTATAATTCTCGTATATTTTTCCTTTTACAACAAATTCTAGTTCTGGTATATCTGAAGCTTCTTCTGTAACTGTAATTTCTGCTACAACATATGTAGTATCTAGTAGTCTATGATTTGGTGACCAATATTCTTCTCCACTAGTAAAGTAGTCTGCTTGTCTTTTAAATTTAGTGCTTGTAGCAATTTCTATAAGTTTAGAGTTGGCTTCTTGGTCGAATCTTCCTGAATGGAACCAGAGTTTTATATCTTGAGGATTTGAAATTTGAAATTGCTGATTATTACGAATACCAACATCGCTAGTATTTCCTCCACTAATAGATACTTTGTTTCCTAGATTTTGGTAGTTTCCTGTTATTGCTGCTTTCCATTCTCCCATTGAATGTGCATAGTCATCATAGTGGCCCCCAGCATTCACATGACGAGGCTCTTGATAAAACTGTGATTGTGCTCCTGCGGCGTATGAATTAATACTTGATGTTACAGCGAGCGTACCTGATAAAGTTTCTCCTCTATCAGCTCGACCTGCACATAGTACTGGGCTACTTGGTTCACTAACAGAGGTATTTCTATCATCAAAGTCTGCTTTATTTAAACAAATAAGAGGCTGGCCATCTACGTAAATATCATAAAGAGCTTCTATTTCTCCTTCACAAATTGCGTACACTACATAAATAGTATCAGGGTCATTTGAAGGAGTATCTGCAAAAACAGGAATACCTGGAATTTTGCGAACTCCATATACAACAGGTAAGTATTTTGCAGACATTTCAACTGCAAGTTTTACATCTCTATCTCGAGATTTCTCTTCCATTGACATTTTTACTTTTTTCTTAACCCCAAAAAGTCCATGACTTGAAGTAGTTAATTTAGGCTCAAAATACTTTTCTTGATAAGTTGCTAATACATTTACACTAGTATCACCATGCATGAACCCCATGTCATCTGCATAGTCAGGTTTAAGTGTTGCATCTCTTTGCGGGTTACCCTCTGTAGTAAGTGCTCTGTGTGTTTCATCGGAAGTCATTCTTCCTTGTATTCTACTAAAATCTGCCCAATGACTATTAAGTGTCCATGTTACTCGGCTAGATTTTGAAGGGTCTTCATTTATGTTTGTTTTTGTTATTAATCCTTTGAAAATAAGAATACTAGCATTTCCTTTTAGTTCTCCAGTCTCTGGATCAATAAATACTTTATGTACTTCTACATTTTTATTGAGAAAGCTAGGGTTTGCTAAGTCTGTGCCTCGTGCAATAAGAGGCCCACGTATTTCTTCAGACTCTAGTGATATTGTATAAAGTTCTCCTGTGGAGTTGGTACTAAAAGCATCATCTAAGGTTTCGATTGTAATATTTTGATTTGAATTAGTGAAACCTGTAATTAAGTATGTTTTATTGTGGTTTGATCCTACGCCATCATTTGCTTCTAGTTTTATTTTGTCGCCTTCTTTAAACCCTTCTTCTACGAAATCTATATTAGTAGAACAAGTAATTGTGGAACTAGAGAAAGTTAAGTTACCGACTACTGATGTGCCAAGTACCTCTGCTGCTATTGTAAGAGTCATGTTTGAGGCTTTTGCCTGCATACTCTCTTTATACCCTGTTACATTTAATAGTTTATTTGCTCTATATATTTGAGAACCATTTGCACTTCCAGAATCATTTGTTGATCCATCATTAAAACTTATATCTCTTGCTCCATCAGTAAGATATACAAATTTATTTGCATTTGTAGAAAAACTATTATTTGCATTAGGAAGTTGTGGGCGTTCAAATTTTACAAGATGTGCGTATTCAAACGGCTCATTATTTATAAGCGTTGTACGAATTGTAGAATTGACGGAACGTTCAGTAGGCATTAGGGTTGAGCCTCCTCTAAGCTAAGTGAAAAACTATATAGGTTATTTGTTCCTAAAGAGTACTCTCTAACATCAGAGGATTGCATAACTCTTACGAGTGGGGAAACAAAATTAAGTGTGCTATTATTTGCTACACTATATACTAAATTTGGTTGACAATATATTCTGTATTGATCTGCAGAAGGTTGTGACTCTCCTGAATAATAGTCTGAGTTTGTTTGAACTCTTGTAACTGTATAAAGTTTTGTATGATTACTATTTGCGCTGTCTGTAATTGTAAAAGTATCTCCTCTTTTTGGAGTACCTGTTAATGAAGAATGATCTGCTAGAAAGTTATCTTTTCCAGCTGCGTATGCTCCGTCAACAGTAAGTGTTCCGGAATATGTTGAATCTTGTGCATCTGCATACTGTGGAAGAGAAACAAAGAAAGGTTTTAATCTACCTTTTTTCTCTGTTAAAAAAGAATACACGGGCTCAAACTGAGCACGAGTAAGTGGATTATAAGTAATTGCTATTTTTAATCTTTCTCCAACTAAACTACGAGTAACTACTCTACCGCTGTTTGTTCGAGACATCATAGTAGGTTGCTCTTTTGTAAAAGTTACAGAGGCAAAGCCTGGCCCATAATTGGCGGCTGAATTTGTATTTTGTCCTGCTTCATCTATTCCATAAGCAGGATCTGGTAATCTGTTTGCAAAAGCACTGAAAGCTCCCATTATCCGTCTCCTCCATACCCAACATTTACATCAGGTAAAAAATCTTGTCCATAGGAGTTAGCGGCATCTCTTATTGCTCCGACTACTGCTCCTTGATTGTTTGTTAATACTTCTTGTACGCTTGCTCCGTCGAGTGCACTTACATTAAAAGTTAAGTTCATACTCTTGTCTCCACCAAGTGCATAGTTTGGTATGATTTCTTCTTTTGTTACAACTTCAGGTCCTCGCTCTCCAACTAACATTCCACCAGCTGCGTATCCTTTTCTTCCCATTGCTCCACCTGGTGTAAAGCTATTTGCATTAGAACCAACTCCTGAGCCCCCTCGTAAGTATGCAGTTTCTCCAGCTGAAGCTGATTGTGAGACATCTACTCTATTACTTCGTTGTCCTCCTATATTAATATTCGTATTTGGTTTTTCAACGGAATCTCCTCCTCCTTGAAAAGTTGTTTTCTTAATCATAGCAACTTGAGCCATACCAAGAGCTGTAATTGTAGCTGCTAGTGCGATTCCTAAAAGTCCTGGTGCGGCTGCGTATGCCATAGCTGCTGCTGTTGCTGTAGAAATGATTGCTGTTGCTATTTTTATTTTCTTATCTTGTTCAAAAGCTTTCTTTTGTATAGCAAGTTTTTTAGCTTCCATTTGTGCTATTTTTGCAATAGATTCTTTTGACTTACCATCCATTTTCTTTTCAGCAGAAATCATATTATCAATTTCTTTTACACGATTTTGAGCAAGTCCTTGTTGAGCTGCTCCAAAAGCTGATATAGCGCTGCCAACTATTTGTGCTACTCCAATGGCTTTTGCTGCTTGAGCATTTGTAAGTCCAATACCTTCAAAAATTGGTTTTTCTCCCATAACATCCATTAAGTTAGTGATTGTTGTTGATAAATTTGATATTTGTGTAACCATTTGAGTAAGAAACCCTATTGATTGTCCAAACCCTTCGTTTAGTTTTCCAATAGCTTCTCCCATTTGATTAAACGCTGTTGTAGCAACTGCTGTTCTAGCTGCAACTTTATCTGTTTCATCATCTATTTTTGAAAAAGCTGCTATAGTTGTAAATAGGTCATCACTTACTAGTCCTTTAGTAATTTCTGCTTTTGTTTTACTATCTGCAGATTCTTTTCTTTTATCAACTAATTCCCCTTCTTTTCTTATTAACTCGTCTACTGCCTCAATAGTTGCAGTATAAGCATCAGAAGCTGCTTGTGTGCTTTCTCCTTGAAAAAGAGCTGCTAGTGCATCTGCCTTTATCTGGGCTTGAGTATTTAAAAACTTCTCATGTTGTTTATCTATTAAATCTTGTTCTTCTTTAGCTAATGCTTTTGCATTATTTATAGCAGATAAAGTCATTGACATTTCACTTGCCTGAGCTCCGGATAGCGCTGCTCTATATGACATATTTGAGTCTGCAATACTTCTATTTAATTTTGCTATTTGTTGAGTATGTTTTAAATCTTGTAAGGATAACTCTAGTCTAGCTGCTTCAACAGCTAAAGACATTTGAGAATCATTTAATTGGTCATTTTTTAATACAGTATTTTGAGCTTCTAAACCTGCAATTTGTGCTAAAATACCTTTTCTATTTTCTTCTGTTACTTCTATATCTTTTAAAACTTGTATTTGTAAATCATTTGCCTCTATCTCTACTTGTTTTCTGTCATTTGTTAATTGTAATGATCGTGCTGCTCCTTCTACACTTAGTTTTTCAAATTGTTTTGCTACTTTTATTGCGGAGTCCATTCCTTTTAAAGTTGTTTGTAAGTTAATAGCATTTTCTCGTAGCTCTGCAAAAGCAGTTTTTAGTTTAGGAAGTTGAGTTGCTGCATTTTCTGCTGTTAACCCAAACTTTGCGGCTTGGGCTCCCATACCTGCTAATATTTCTTCAATTTCTCCTTTGTTTGTTGTTCCTTCTAATTCTTGGATTGTTTTGTCCATTGCTGTAAAAGAAGCTAGTGCATCATCAAATTTTGTTTTCTTTTCAAATGTTTGGAAGAATTTACCAAAGACTCTTTCATTGTCTGATACTTGTTTTTGTAAACTTACTAGTTCCCCATTTATTTTGTCGACTTCTTCGCTTGCTCCTTTAAATAAATTTACTATTGCTTCTACAGATGCAGTTGTTCCTCCGTCTTTATCTAAGACTATTCCCGCTTCGGAAGCAGTATTTAGTATTGATTTTCTTAAAAGTTCTCCTTCTTCGCTTTGGTCTTTAAATATACCTTTTAATTCTTCTTGAAGTCCTGCTTGTGTTTTTTCCTCAATTTTTAGTGCTGCTTTCGCTCGGTTTTCTATTAGTCTTTCGCTCGTATCTACTGCGCCTGATCCCATTGCTCTTTTCTGTTGAGCTCTCATACGTTTTTCGGTCGCTTCTTGAAGCTTTTCCATTTCTACTTTTGCATTTTTAGATTCATTTGATAACTCTTGTAAAATACCTGAAGTTACTTTGAACTTTTTAATACTAGCTTGACCGGCTGTTACACCTGTTTTATTTATAGCATTTCTTAATTGTTCAAACTTTTCGGGCATACTGTCTACAATTTCCCCTAGCCCTTTTAATGCCTTAATAGGAGGATCAACCATATCTTTTATTTTTGTAAAAACAGTACTAAGTACCCCGAAAGCAAATATAGCTTGACCTATAAAAGGAATCATGTTTAGTAGTGCTGATCCAAAGAATTTAATTCCTACACTTGCTAGTTTTGCATTTCTTCCTATCATTGGAAACACTGCTGCAAGTTTTCCTCCAGTTGCTGCTGAAGTATTTGCATTCTTTCTAAAGTCTTTGAATTGTTTATTGGCTTCTTTAAACCCACCGATAGGGCCTGCTTGATTAACTGCGCTAAGACCTGCACTAGTTCTATCCGCCATATCTACTTGAGAAGCAGACTGACCAAGCACTGGTAAAGCGTCGAGAGACTGTTGATTTGCATTTTTTAAGTCGTTTAAAGATTGGATCTCTGCTTGGTTAGCAGCTATTCTTGCTTTTGCATTATCTCTTGTTGCTTTTGTTTTTCCTGACTCTGCAGTTTTTTGAGCATTTGCCAAACGTTTATTTGCAAGTATGAGTTCTTTTTTAATTTTCTTTTCATCGATTGCTCCTTTCTTTAATGCACCTTGAAATTTTCTCATACTTGCTGAAGGTTTTTCAATAGCTAATATTTGATTTCGTGAAGCTACTACGCTTTCATCTGCACTTTCATTTAGCGCCGATGCAACTGAATGTTGATGTTCTGCAGCTTCTTGTGCTCGTTGAGACATCTGTCCAAGAGCTGGAATCATTGAAGTTAAGATTGTACTTCCAAAAAGCACAAGTCCACCTATCATGGCACTTCCTGATCCTGAGAATAAGTTTGCAATAGGAATAAGTACGGTATTTATAGCAGTAAGTCCTGCTTTTGAAAGATCAGTAAAAGCTGCTGCTAGTTTATCGTAAGGGTTGACATCAATTGCATCAGCAATGTCACCATATTTCTTGGCTCCTTGCTCATTAATTGCGTTTAAAAATGCTTGTTGTCTTTGAAATTGTGTTAACTGACTTGCAGTTTTACCTATAGTATCTGCATAGGCTTCTGTGGCATCATCAAGACGAACCATAATACCTAATTCATCCAATATTTCTGGCTCTAGTTTGATTGCACCTCGTGTTAACCTGTCAAACGCATCATTTAAATTTCTACCAAGAGCTAATGAAGCTCCTCTTGCTACTTTTGCAAGTCCTTCTAAGTCTGCTGATGAAAAACCTGCAGATAAAGCTAACGAAGCTCCTTGTAGGGCTTCTTGAGTTGATAGTGCTTCTCCTGTGATTTCTTTTAATCTATCGACAACAATGCTTGTAGTTCTGCCTGACTCATTTGCCATAAAAGTAAAACCTTCAACAAGTTGTTCGAAAGCTGCAGCTTGCCTAAATGCATTAAAAGCAGCTGATGCTGCAAAAACGTTAGCTGCTAAGGTTGCGTACGCTCCAACTAGTCCGCTAGAACCTCCGCCGATTGTTTGTGATAATTTTGCAAAGTTCTTTGTGCCGTTTGCTGTTTGAATTAATCCTTGTTTTTGGCGTCCATAGTTCTTCTCTTGAGTTTTATCAAGATTTTTCGTAGACGTGTTCGTCTTATCAATCTGATCAGCAAGACCTTTTTGTTTTTTCTGAACAATATCAAAGCCATCAGCAGTTGCTATAACTTTAAATTTAATATCGTTTGATGCCATT
>Ga0209336_10000907_pt1 | contig 14817 bp, 16 predicted proteins | sample LinPmetageLP32_FD_184042 | JGI IMG/M metagenome (GOLD analysis project Ga0209336, IMG submission 184042) | Marine viral communities from the Pacific Ocean - LP-32 (SPAdes) (version 2) | ecosystem: Environmental > Aquatic > Marine > Oceanic | place: Pacific Ocean | collected 2009-08-23 | reverse complement strand
TTAGATAGCAACGTTGCTGCTTCTCTAAACTCTGCCATACGTTCTGTAGATAACCCTAACGCTTCCTCAGCCGCTTGTATTACGTCATTACCGAACTCTCTAACGTGTGGCATACGAAATGAAGCCGTACCGCCTTGTTGTAAAGCAAAAGTAAGGGTGTTGTTGCAAACGACTCTTATCGGTGTTAACTTAATGGTCATTGACCTACCCACTATGTGCGGTTGGTTTATTAATAAATAACCTTTAATTTGGTCACCACCTGCAAGATCAAAATCTTCGGCTATTTTAGCTAAGCCCCAGATTTCTCCACCGTCTTTTAAACTACCTGCAGTCTCCATTGTCATGTGTCCTGCTTCTGTAAAACGTTTAAAGAACTTAAATACTTCTTTATTTTGGATAGGCATATAATCCTTACCGCAATGTGAAAGTATTTGGTTGTCGCTATCACGTACTATATGGAAAGTGTTAGGCGCCTGTATAATACCAGAGTCCTCGCTCCACTCGGGAGTGTCTAATGTGTAACTTGGTCGCTTACTAACTGACCAATCTAACTGTGCAGCAATCTGCATTTCTTCTGGCGTTAAGTTAGGGTCAACTTCGACACCTAAACCGTGCCAAGGCTTCTGCCCTGTCCACGCCATCGTTTCTACTTGATGTGACATGTTATTCTCCTTTCTTGTTGTATGTAGTTAGTCACCGTAGCCGTTTAGCTACCCTATAAATAGTATATAGGAAAGTTACGAAAGTAAAGCAGTATTAAGAGCGCCCCAATTATACGGGATAGTTAGAGTAAGCAGAGCTTTAGATTTAAAACCCGTTTCTACCAGTTCTTGGATTCCTGTCAGACTGTCTATGTGGTAGAGTTTAATCTCATTATCTTTACGAGCCATTACAAAAACTTGTCCACCGTGCGAGGCACGTTTAGCTAACCAAGATATTTGCATAGGTCGTAGAGTAAGTTTATTTCCCGAGTGAATCTCTTTCAACTCCACCCAGAACTCTTTACCTTTAGCACAGCCATTTACGTCAGGAACTCCTGCTCCGGTCATGCCTGTTTCAATACGCTGTAGATGCATGTCGGGTAAGTTCTTTCGCATCAACAACCATAAATTTTTTTCTTTCGCCATAGGTTAACTAAACAGACTTATTAAAATTACGCCACTGTGAAACAGGATATAAAAGCCAGTCATCGTTTTTTATTAATTTCAATCTTCTTGCTAGTCTGCGTTTCTTTATAGCTTGACTAGCTTCTGTTAATGTCTCACCTAAAATTCTATTTGTCATTATCATAATTTTTTCTACGTCTTCTACTATTTTTTCCCCTTCATAATATAAACAATACGAATGGTCGTAATTATTTTTAGCTTCTTGTAGTATATGATGCGGTACAGAATGTGTGGTTATAGCGAAATCATCAACACCTCCTGATGCTTCGTGTCGATGTCCGTCTTGAAAATCCATTTTAAACGATTCTTGATTTCTTTTTGTATGTTGTTTTTGACTACATTTTTTAGAACAATATAGTGCTCTAATTCGTGAATGACTTTTGTCACAAAATAGACATTTTCGTGTTGTAGGGTGTTTATTAGTTTTATTAGACATACTTAAATAGTATACCCCAGTTTTAAAGAAGTAAAGCACTATACGAAATCGACTTTCCATCTCGTATGTGGAGCTTTTTTATGATTATCTGCTGCAATTTTAACATCTTTCTTCGTTAACCAATCATTATATGCTTTTTGTATTTCTGATGCTAAGGTATGTTCTTTCTTTAACTCGTTCCATTTGTTACGAGCAACATTTACTCCAACGTAATAATCGCCGTCTCCTAATTTGCATCGAGTAATGATCTGCCAAACACGTTGTTTACTTATTTTATAATCTTCTCCTATTTCTACTAGAGTAGACCCTATTTTCCACTGTTCGAACATCATTTTATATTTAAGAGTGTTTTGTTTTGCTTTTTCTTGAGAAATACCTTTCATTTCTTGATCTCCTTTATCTCTCCCCACGATGGTCCTACTTCCATATCAACAAGTAGAGGGACTGTAAGTTTTACACAGTTCTCCATTATCTCTACTATTCGTTTACCTTGTAGAGTGTTTTCTATAGAAATATCAACTTCATCATGAACTTGTAAATGAGGAACTATTCCTTCCTCCCATAGACCGAGCATCGCTAACTTAGTCATGTCAGCGGCTGATCCTTGAATCAATCGGTTTAGTGCTTTATATGTGTATGATCTTTTTAACGTATCTCCATACCGTTCTTTCGCTTCTTCGAAAGGTAGCGGCATCGTTCTTTTGTAACGATCCTCCCATAGATTAAATCGACAGTGTCTGCCCGCAAATGTTTTTATGTATCCTCTATCCATTGCGACTCGAGCACACTGGTCTTGTAGAGCTCTAATAAAAGGAACTTTAGCGTGGTATCTCTGAAATAGATTTTCCGCCTCCGTATCGTCTAATCCTAGCTCCTTAATTAGCTTTTCTTTACCCATCCCATAGCTAAGCCCTAAGTTAATCGTTTTAGCCTGTTTACGCGGTATATTAGCCATGTCCGCTACTATCTGATGGAAGTCTGCGTTCTTTTCCGTATACTCCTCTACGGCTTCTTTAGACCCCGCTAATTGCATCTGACTAGCGTAGTGTACCGTTAGTCTAGGTTCTTGTTGAGAGTAATCAAACACTCCCCACTGGCAACCGTCTTCCGGAATAAACAAAGATCGAATCAAACTACCTATCTCTGGGTCACGTGCCGGAACTTGTTGTAGATTAGGGTTACTGTAACTAAATCGACCACTAACCGTGCCGCCACGATCATTACGCATAGGGTGAGCTTCAGCATGTATTCTGCCTTTAAAACAATGTTCCTTAATCATCTTATCAATAAACGTAGTTCGAGCCTTGTTGAGCTTCCTAGCGCGTATAATTAATCGAGGTAGCTCGTGCTCATGGCTTTCTAACCAATCTCTTTGAAAACTAGCCATACCCTTTTCTGTTCTAGGATACCAAAGATCGTTTTTATCGAATATCTTTTGCAAGGAAGCGTTAGCCCATAAATTAACATCACTGCCATATTTACGTTTAATCTCTACCTGTATCTTCTGTTCTTCTATAGATAGTTTTTTGCTAACTGTTTCTGCTTTTTCTTCATCGACTCTAACCCCTCGCCAACGCATCTCTAATAACATGGGGATTAAGCGACACTCCATATCTAATATTTTATCTAGATTTTGCTCCGCTATTTCTATCTTTAACTTATCCCAAAGTTTTAGAGTTAATGCTGCATCTTGCTCACCATAAGGTCCAACGTACTTAGAAGGTAGTTTATACATCTGCGATTTAGGGTTGATACCGAAAGCCAGTGCTGCATCTTGTAACAAAGACTCATCTTTCTTTTCATCACAGTAATGACTGCCTAGATTATCTAACGAATAAGAATACCTATTCTCATTAATTAATGGTGCAGCAACGATAGTGTCAAGTATCTGACCTTTTACATCGACTCCTTCTCTGCGTAACCAACCAACATCATAGAGTGCGTTATGGAATATAACTTTGCGTTTAGATGAGGATAGAGTATTGCGTAACCAACGTAGAGTAACGTCTTCGTCTAGATTACCTCCGCCCTCATGACGGATAGGAAAATAACCTTTCCAATCTTTTGTAGCTATGCCTATACCTACAATATAGCCACGATTAGTCGCCCATCCGGGACCGCACGTCATAAGATGTGGATCATAGGTTTCTAAGTCGATAGCTATCGTCTCTGTTTCCTCAAACGTAGGAAAAACAGCGGGAATAGTCCAACTACTCTCTGGAGCAAAAATGGGGTGTTGCATTATTTTTTCTTTATTTTAACTACTTTTTTCTTAGCTTTCTTTTTTGGTGCTTTGCCACCAACCCATGCTTCGTTTATATTTGAAGTAGATTTATTATCTTTCACATATCGACCTTTTTTAGTCCTAGCCCTTTTAGGTTCAAACTTATCTAGTTCGACTTCTGCTTCTTTCATCGCTTTATCTAAAACGTTTTTACTCTTGACTTTTTTCTTTGCAAGTACTTTTGGTGCTTCAGTAGTGCTAAAAAGTCCTGTTAATGTTTTCCAAAAACCCATATTATTCTCCTTCTTCTTCGTTATCTATAATTAAATCTCTTGGACCATCGTCGCCATAAACTAATTGATTCTCTACCAGAATTAAATATCTGCGTAAATCTCTAATATCGTCTAAGAGACCCTCCTCTCCTGCATAAACATCTCCCGCCTCAAAAATATCCCAGTTATGTGCTTCTGATTGATTTTCAATGCGATCGAATTTGCGTGCTAACATCATAAAAGCACCTACACCGCCACGACGTTTCCACGAATCACCGTAAGACTCCTCGGCTCTTTTTAAAGTGTTTACATCTTCTTGTGCTATGTTCTTCATATTTTCCCACTTAGTCATGCCTTTCTCCTTTATTTTCAAAATTTTCTTTTCTTTTTAAAAGCCAATCGGTACAGGCTTTCTTCCAATCTAAAGGCACAATATATTGAGCCTCTGCTAACGCTTTATCGTAATCTTTTTTCTTATGCGCCCAGTAAGCACAGACCATAGGATGAGCAATACTTTTAAATGCAAAGTTATCCCATCCATTAGAAATAGTTATGTTTCTGTGTGGGAAATCCATAAAATCTTTTAACTCCTCATCAAACGTTTCTGTATTAGTTATCAAGGGGTAATAAAGGTCTTCTGTATCATATAAGTTTCTATTAACACTTGTATAGAAAGGGTCGATAGTTAAGTGTTTTAATTTATCCCATAATTCATTTTGGTAAACATGAAAACTATCACTAATCTGTCGATAAACTCCCATATCAACCCCTATCATCGATGCTATATATTCTTGTAACATAGACATATGTACAGCATTAGCTCCGTATACTCCCCAAACCATATCATTAGATCGACAACAAACCGTCATATCTAATGCATCGTCTCGTATTTTGAAATACACATGGGTGTTACAAGGGACATCTTTGCCTTTACGACCTAAATCTTCTTTTACGTCCCACATTTGTAACACTGCTCGTCTATCGTCGGGGTTTTCTTTCAGCATAGCTACAATAAGATCTAATTGATCTTGTTGGAAATAACTTCGCCACCGCCAACCATAGGCTCCCCATAATATGTCTCCGTCATCAGAGAAGTTTTCCATCGTCTTGACGTAATATTTCACCGTCTTCAGGTCATTTTGACCATTTAACATCCATAACCCTTCTATGTAATGGAAGAAAGGATTTGCATCTCGTTCTGGTATAAGACAAACTCTTTCCCACGGTTTTTGATAAACGGTTGTTACAGGACTAAGAGCTTCGTAAGTAACTCCGTTACGGCTTTCTTGTACTCTATAGTTGCTATGACCTTTAAATAAATCAATGCCTTTTAGTAGAGCATCGTTTACATTAGTTGCTGAAATTACTTTCATATCTGCTTTTTCCTTCTGTTACATCTTCTATTAGAGGAAGATCTTTATCATGTCTATAAATAGAGCGTGTTCTTCCTTGTCCTTTAACTATCCTAGAGTATTTATCGAACTCACAAAGCCCTCCTTCTATTTCACGCATTTCATAAGGTAAGTCTTTTCGATTAAACCAAATCATGTACTTTCCAGTAACTGTTTCATATAAGTCATTCATCTCTTTATTCCAATCATGACTGCGTTTACAGAACTCTAAGTCACGACCAGTTAGTCGATTGAGCCCTCGCATCGCTCCGGGACCAGCATTAGCCCACGTTAATCTATCTTCTGCGTTTTGCAATAGATAAGTGTGACTTAGGTCAGTAACTACTTCGTATGCCATAAATGGACCCATATACGGATACTTCAAAATAAGATCCCATGTTTTCTCTAAGGATGATTCTTTCTTTATCCACTGTTCCCCTAGTGTGTCTGTAATGTAATTACGGTCTTGCCACATATGAGAAATACATTCGGCAACCCCTGTTACCTTATCCATACGGTTAGGTGTTTTAATAATGTAAGCGCCTGTGATCCATTTAGGCTGTTTAGTAATCTCCTCGATAGCTTTCTTTCTATCCCAGTTTAGCAATAAATCATGCTCTAATAGAGTTCTGCCTGTGTTTATTAAATTAAACCATCGAAAGATAACCGTAGCCATAATAACGCTTGGTTTATCCTGTAACGGATCTCTTATGTGTTTAACAAACCATCTAGTAGTTCTATCGTCTTCACGAAATACATTACAAAATTTAAACTCTTGAAGAATAGTGTCATCAGTCCAAGGAGGAGGTTCTTTAAGAACCTCCTTTTTAAATCGGATACTTTCTCGCTCCTCTTGCCAGTAAACGAAACGCTCTATTTCTTCTGTGATAAACTCTGTCATTATTTTTTCCGCAATATCCAAGCACAATTATTAGCTACTTCTGGGTAGAAAACAGCAGAAGCCATTCTTAAAAACTGTCTGCCATAACGTTTTTCCATTATGTCAAACTGTTCTAAAGTAAACCCTACTGGGTTCTTTTGTTCTCTTACAGCTTTTCTTAGCTTAGGTATCTGTATGAACGTTCCTGTAACTGCTTCTATGTGGAAGTTTCTTTCTAGTTCTTCTTTAAGTTCTTGGAATCCCCACTCATATACATGATCTTCTGGCAACTTATCATTAGAGCCGTCATGATTAGGAGTAGATACATAACCTAAAGCATTGGGTCTCATTACCCTAGCTACGTCATCTAACCACGCGGGGACAAAGTGTCTTCCCATGTGTTCAATAACTTCAGTAGACCAAAAGAAATCTACGCTTTCGTCTGGTAAATCAAACACAGGGTTAACAGTCAAGTCTTGTATTCTTATCTCACCATTGAAGTTTTTAAACCATGTAGAGTCTTTAAGTTCTCCTCCTGCATTAGACCAAAAAGGGTTTTCCATAAGACAAGCGGGATCAATATCGTAACCAAAATACGACCTTACCACATCTGATTTCTTGATAACATATGCTTTATATATGTTTCGTAGAGCCCAACACTCTCCACAGCCAACTTCAAATCCATCTATTGGTCTGCCTAACTTCTTAGCTTCTTCTATCATTAAAGACGCTATCTTATCGAAACGACTCATATGACCTAATTCATCGGGTCTCCAATTAGCAGTGACCCCTGCTGTAGCAAGATCCATTCTAGTGTTCTTGCTGTCGTTTTCATTTACGGTTAATTTTCTTCTTATTGATGACATGGTTCCTCCCACCATTTTGGTTTATCTCTACCCTTTTCCCATTTAGCGTAATGTTTTTCATTTATAACGTAATTACGATAAGCAGTTATAGGGTTCTCATTTTTATACTCGTCTGGCATACACTGTGCTATCGGTGTTTTTTCTTTAGTGTACTTAATACTATCAGGTTGTAGAAATAAAGGAACATCTAGCTTCCTCACACTTGCATGAACCTTATCGTATCTATATGTGTATTCATCACCTAAAGCAAGGAAATGCTCGTATAGCCATCTGTAGTTTGCTGAACATTCTCTAGCCCATATAGTAGACGGATGATTCTTGTAAGCTGTTTTGTACAAACCTTCTTCCTCTGCCCACTCGTTATCTCCATCCAGTACTCGGTGCGCTGTACATAACATTTGTGCAGTTTCTAATGGCATCTTTACTAGCATCTTGTCAGGTTGTGCTTTTGCACATTTAATTGGACAATCGTCAAAATAAAATATGTTCATAATATTCTCCTTTCTGGTTTAAACATATACGGTTATTATCCTTTACTTTTAATACGAAAGTAAAGAACTTTTTATAATTGATAGCAGCGTGTTGTTTGCGGTTCAATTAGAAACAAGTTCTCTTTTGTTCGGGTAACTCCTACATAAAATACCCGATTCTCATCATCCGGATTTTGTTGGTAGTTTTTATAAACTCTCGTTGTTATGTCTGTTAATAACACCACATTATCTGCTTCACCACCTTTTGCAGCGTGGATGGTTGATAATCGTATTCTAGGTTGTTTAGTTATTTTTTCTCCTCTGCGTAACATAGCTCTTATGTAACTAATCTCTTTTACGCTCAGTAGAGTAAAAACATCAAACCAGTGTCCTTTAGGTAAATCAGGAAACAACTTTTTTACATTTTTGTATTTTAAAAGTAAAGAAGTATCTAGTGTTTCCAGCTTTTTTGGTTTCTTGACCTTAATATATTTTAAAATGTTAGCACACTCGGAAACAGAAATAGAACCACCTTTAGATAATCTTTCCCAAAGAACAACAGACCTGACCTTTACCTGAGGAATACTAGCTCGTCCTTTTATCTCAAAGAACCAACCCTCGTTCCTGCAGTACTCATCTACTTCTTCTAATAAATAATTAGTTCTCGCTAGGACTAACCACTCACCTTTTTCCATGTTAACTAATTCAATAGTTGGTTCCCAACGAACCGTTCCTTTTTCTTTTCTAGGTGTCCATTCTTTATGAATCCTAGAACGCACTTGTTTGATACAACCGTTAGCGATAGCGTGTACCGCAGAAGGAACTCGGTAGGATTGTTTTAACACCATAGCATTCTTAGAGTTTTCAATCAAGTAAGCTACATCAGCTCCCGCCCATTTATAAATAGCTTGATCATCGTCTCCAGCAACATAGATACGGGTTGCTTTTTCTGCTAACTTACGCACCACCGCCCACTGTAGGGGAGATAAGTCTTGTGCTTCGTCTACAAACATTACATCTAAAACTGGAATATCTCCACGTTTAATAAACAACTGCAACATGTCTGTATAATCAATTAACAATCTATCTTCTTTAAATAATCGAAGTCCTCTAGCAAAACGTTCTAATTCAAACCACCCTACTGCGTCATCCACCTCATGCCACTGTTCTTTTAGCGGTACGTTACGCATACGAGCAAGGTTTTCAATAAAGGCTAGTCGGTCATCATGAGTCATACCAAAAATATGCCCTTCATCAGATGTTGTTTTACCTGTTAGTTTTAAATTTAATTTTTCATTAAGGTCAATTATATCCGAGCGGTCTACCACACTCTCTCTAGTTAATCCTAGTTGTCTAAACGCTAACGAATGTAATGTTCTAAAAAAGGGAAGCTGTCCTCCTTTTATCTTAAATTTTTGTATTGCTCTTTCTTTTCCTTCGTTGACTGCTTTTTTAGTAAATGTAAAAAACCCTATACGCTCTGGTTGAGTGCCGTTTTTTAACTCATCCTCTATCAGTCCTAGTAAGGTACTGGTCTTTCCAGTTCCGGGAGGTCCAAGGATTACTTGAGTATGTTCAGGAAGATTCAAACTCCACTCCTAAAAGTTAAGCTAGTTCTTCTCTGACAACCTATCAAAGGCGGTATCGAATGGGTAGATTTCATTTGAGAGTGTCCATCAAACATATAAACATCTCCCTCCTCCAAAAGAAAACGATCAGTTTCAGGTATATACACGTTACCCTGTTCAAAAACTGTGTCTAGTTGACTGGTGTTAGTGTCTTTTTTGATTTCTTTTAAATAATTATTCCATTCTAAAACTCTAGTTCCTCCGAAAGAGATACCTAAAACAACATCATCTAAGGTGGGTACTGTGTCTGAGTGATGAGGAATACTATCATCTCCTGTTTCATACAGACCACATAAACAAAAAGTAAATTCGATAGGTCTATTCATTATTTCTGAAGCCCAATCTTCTGCTTTAGTTTTAATGTATTTCATTTGTATTGTCCAAGGTTCTGGTTTATACAACTTACCCGCGTAGTTAAACTCAGAAGTCCCATAACCTTTTGTAGGTCTACCGTAAACTTTTTTACCGCCAAACCTTCTAACCGTAGGTTCGTCCCAAACAACTATGTTAGGGTTATCTCCTTTAAATACTTTTTTGGCAAAAACTTTCATAATAAATTATCTTTAAACTCAGGTAAATCATGAGGCTCGTCTTGAGCTTTGAATTCCTCTATAAACCAAACGTTAACTCCTCGTCCTTTTATGTTGAAGAAGTAAGGCTCTCCATGTAACTGTTTAAGTTTAGAAGTTAACATGTTTCTTTGATATTCTTTAAAGTTATGTCGATTTAAATAGTCCATAAGATCACCTAGTCTGAAATAAGTCCTACCGTTATCTGACCACGGTTTATGTAACAACAACTCATCTCTTTCTCTAGCGGGTCTTTCAGTACAGAAGTTTTCTAACAACTCTAGGAAGTGTCCTTCAGTAGAGGATTCTTTAGGAACTTCTACAATAGTTAAACAATCTAACAACTGTTGTATTATCTGCCGCCAAGTGTTTTCCTTAACTTTAGGTGGTATTTTATTTAATGCATCCATACACTTACGTTGGAATCTGTTTTGATTTAATAGGTCATCTGTCTCTAACTCTAAACGACCGCCTTCTACATCTAAGAACCAGATAGGAGGCTCACTGTCTTGTTTAGTTAAGTTACTGAACAAAGGTGTCCCTCCATTAGCTCCTATGCCAAATTTACGAGTACGACATAAAGGACTGTTACAATGACTTGCAATAGGTTGGTCATTACAACGGTAGAAGTAATCTTTCCTTTGTAGTTGCTTACCTATCGTTAGAACTTCTTGTGCGCCTAATGGTGGTTGCATGTATTGGATATTAATATCCTCTAATCTTTTTTCCCAATCGTCAGGATATTTCTTCCTTAGAAATACCCCGACATTAAATAATCCTGAGTTTCGTGTACCTTTAGGAAAACCCTGTACAACTAAATGCTGTAAACAAGGAGGTGATTGATCTAACCACTCTATTTTTTCAGTTAAAGGGCTTGCCTCTAACCTTTCTAATTCAGTATGTTTTAACGATATTTTTGCAACGTATTCTAAAAACTCTTGAGGAGTTATCGCCTCTCCATTTTTACCGTAGGCATATCTAGTAGAATTTTCTCCACCGAAGTAAGGCATGTTTAAGGTACTGCCTCTATCGCCTCTATCTAATAATAATTTAGTTTGTTTAGGAAATATCTCGGCATTACCGTACCCAATAGAGGCGGCAATCTGACGTAATTTTCTTTGCAACATAGAAGCAGAGATAGGCTCATCTATAAATAGATATATATGAGCCCCCCCACTTTTACTACGACAAACAATTAAGGGCAGTTTTTGTTTAGCTATTTTCTTAGCTAAATCTTTTAAATCTAACTGATATTCATCAACGTCTATCGCTCCCCAAACACATTTATTATGTTCGTCTATGGGAACGATTCCTACGCTTTGTTTACCAGATAAATGACCGCTCCATAAATCTAAAAGATCCTTGTCGGTAAGCTCTTTAGAAATAGTAATATTTTTACCATTCGCTTTTCCATCTTCTCTTAAATCATTACTTGCGGTAAATGTCCCGTATGCTTGTCGTAATCCAGCAAAACGTTTAGCAAAATCCTCTGCTAACGACATAAAGTATCTCCGTATTGGTTAAAATGGTATGTCGTCTTTAGGAGTGTCTTTAACGTTTACAGCATCGTCTCTCTGTTGTTCTTCTTTAACTTGAACATCACCCGCTCTAGCCGCTGACATAAACTCTCTAGCCATAAGAGCTATAGAAAGTTCTGTCGGAGCTTCTTGGTTAATAGAATAACCATTCCAACTACCTTTATCGTTAGATTGAGTAACCGTAGAGAGTCTATAAGAATTAGCAAACATAGGTGCTTGTACCGATTCACCTTTACTGTTCTGTACCCTAGCCATTCTTAACATACTTAACCACTTCCTAGAAACACCTAGTTGTGTGGAAGTAAATGTTAAAACCGCTTGTTGTGGTTCAGGATCTAAAACTAACACAAAATATTGTGCTGTTTCTACGATCTCATTACCTTCTGGAGTAAATGTTCTTCTTGAAATATCTCTAGTACATTTAGAAAGAATAGATATATCGTGGTTCGGGTTTACTAAACCACCGCCTTTCTCTCTAGGAATCCATTCAATGTATTTTTTATTATAAGCACAAGGCACGATAGAAATTCCTTTCTCACCGTCATAATACGCATTAGTAACCGTATTGTATAAATCACCTGCACTTGCACCCTCTACATAACTACCGTTTTGCTTTTGTAGTTGTGGTGAAAGGGGTTGTAATACTCTAATAAAGGGGATCGCAAAATCCTCTGTAGTAGTTTCTTCTAGTCCTGTGCCTCCAGATAATAAATCATCATCGAAGGTGCTGACAGCTGTTTCTTTCTTTTCAGCTAATTCAGTTTTTGGGTTTGCCATAATTTTAACCTCTTTTAATTGTTGCTTTAGTACCTATGTAGATACCAAATGGTTCAGTTGGAATGTCACTACCAGAAGTAAGCTGTTCTCTTACGAATGCTTTTAACGTACTGGGGTGAACGCTTTGACGAACTTCAGGGGATAACCCTCTAGCTTTCAAGTTTGAAACGGTTTCTTTAACCACCTCATTCTCGTCTCGTCCGAACCTGAGAGAAACTTCGTTCTTAATTAAGCCCTCATGTCCATTAGCCGTTAACCATTGATACGCTACCTCTTGGTTTGCTTTCGATATATGAGCACTGTAGAACTCACCTATGGAAATCTTCTCTCCACTACTAAGTACTATCTCGTTAAGTCCTGCGGCTTGCATAGCATCAGGTAACTCTTGTTCCGAAATCAAACGTAACTCTTCTTTTTTAGCTTTAACAGCTCCTTCTAATTCTGCTAACTCCGAGCCGACTTGCAACTGTTTATTAGCTAAACCAGAAACTACAGAAAGCTCATTATCGGTTGCTTCATTGTTCCACTCTCGAACACTTTCAGCACCAACTAGGTCTTCAAACGTAGGTGTTTCTGCCATTATATTTCTCCTTTCTGATGTAGGTCGATTTTAACAGGATAATACATACCTTCCTGTCTATCCCATTTAAGGATACTATATCTTCCTCGGTTATAAAATGCAGCGATTGAACATGCTACGCCAATCGCGGCGGGGTCGCCAATCAATAATAAGTAATCTTCATCCTTAAAGTCTTTTAGAATACTCTTCATTCTACGGACTGAAGGAGAAGCACTTAGCATTATCTGGGTGTTAGACGGTAACAAAACTTCAAAATCACCATATTGAACGGCTGAAGCTATGTTTCGTCCGGGAACTTCCTGCACGACATAAACTGTCAATGTTTTTCTCCTTTCTTATTTCTTATTTCTTAAAAGACCCTTAAATAATATATAGCAACCTAAGTAAAGTAAAGGACGGATATTACTATTATTAGTATTATAGTTTTTAAAAATAAAAATTTTTTTATAAAAATATTTCGAAAAGGACTAATATCGGTAATAATCTAATAGATTTAAAAGGAATTTCAATGTTTTAGAGGAACACAGTCTATTAGTTTTGAAGTTAATTCTATTAGAAACTACTAATTCTATTAGAGGGCATGAGGAATTCTTTTAGTTTGAGCTTATATTATATTATTTTGTAATATATAATGGAGTCTAGAAATTAGAAAGGTTACTATGAAATACAAATTTAAAACTCAGCCTTATGAGCATCAATTACTTGCTTTAACTAAGTCATGGAACAAGCCTGAATACGCTTACTTCATGGAAATGGGAACAGGTAAATCTAAAGTTCTTATAGATAATATAGCGGTTCTTTATGACCGAGGTGGAATCAATGCGGCAATTATTATCGCACCTAAAGGTGTGTATCGAAACTGGTCTGAAAAAGAAATACCCGCACACATGCCTGATCATGTTGAAAAACAAATAGCGGTTTGGAATCCTGCACCAAATAAGAAACAGAAGAAGGCTTTAACTGATTTGTTTGAAGTGACTCCTGAGTTAAAAATATTAATCATTAACGTTGATGCGTTTAGCACTAAGAAAGGAGTAAGTTTTGTAGAAAAATTTATCTTAACTAATAGTGTACTGATCGCGGTTGATGAATCAACTACGATTAAAAACCCAAAAGCTCAACGCACTAAGAACTTATTAAAACTTGCTATCAATACTAAGTATAGAAGAATCTTAACAGGGTTTCCTGTCACGCAGTCACCCTTAGATTTATATAGTCAAAGTGCTTTCTTATCGAAGAAGTTATTAGGTTACGATTCTTTTTATTCTTTCCAAAATCGTTATGCAAAACTGTTTAATAGACAGATGGGGCAACGAACCTTTAGGCAAGTAACAGGATACCAGAACCTTGGAGAACTGACCACGCGTCTTGGAGATTTTTCGTATCGGGTATTGAAAAAAGAATGTTTAGATTTACCTGATAAAGTTTATCAAAAAAGAGAAGTACCCCTCACCCCTGAACAACTTAGAGTATATAAACAATTAAAAGATTATGCAATGGCTGAGCTAGAGTCTAAAGAAACAGTCAGCGTTACCTCAGTACTCACACAGATTTTAAGACTACACCAAGTCGTTTGTGGTTTTGTAAAACACGATAACAATGAAGAAGTTGAGATTAAAAACAATAGGTTAGATGCTTTATTAGATATTCTAGCAGAAACTCAAGGTAAAACTATTATCTGGGCGAACTATCGTTACGATATTAAACGCATATTAAGAACATTAGAGGATACGGTAGGGGCTGATAGTGTAGCTACTTATTACGGGGACACTCCTGATGATGAAAGACAAGAAGTTATTACAAAATTTCAAGACCCTGATTCAGACCTGAAATATTTAATTAGTAACGTACAAACAGGGGGTTACGGTATTACATTAACCGAAGCCAGTAACGTTATTTATTACTCTAACAATTATGATTTAGAAAAACGATTACAGTCCGAGGATCGTGCTCATAGGATAGGACAAACCAATAAAGTTACCTACATAGATTTAGTTTCTAAAGGCACAGTTGATGAAAA
>Ga0209336_10000904_pt1 | contig 14871 bp, 12 predicted proteins | sample LinPmetageLP32_FD_184042 | JGI IMG/M metagenome (GOLD analysis project Ga0209336, IMG submission 184042) | Marine viral communities from the Pacific Ocean - LP-32 (SPAdes) (version 2) | ecosystem: Environmental > Aquatic > Marine > Oceanic | place: Pacific Ocean | collected 2009-08-23 | reverse complement strand
ATGCCAAAGTCAGAACAAGATATCATAGGTTTGATTTATACCTGCCTAACAGATCATAAGGAGAACTGGGGGTCAAAGCAGGAAGACATGCGTAGGCTTAGGTCTGCATACCTTACCAGATTCTTTGAGGATGTAGACCACGATAGCTCTACTATTAGAGTAGAGACATCAGATGCTTATTCCTTTATTGAGTCTTACATTGCCAGCCTCTTTGAGAAGTCACCAGCAGTTGAAGCAGACTCTATGAAGACAGAGCAGGATAATGTAGAGATTGCAAGGGCATCTGTTAATAGCTGGTTAGAAGGCAACAGGAAGGCGTTAGAGAACGGAAGTCGTCTTGCCCTCATCTACCCTATGTCATTCTTTAAGTTGTCTCCTGTGGAAAGCGAAGACCCTTTACAGCGTGTTCGTATTAGAGCACTTGAACCTTGGCAGGTTATTCTTGATAGAGATGCTGACCTATGGGAAGAGCAGCGTTACTGTGGTCATCACTATTACATTCCACTTGCAGAAGCAAGGCAGAGATATGGTAATAAAAGATTCACTCCTGTCAGTAAGCCTAACTACTTCCAAGATTGGGATGGCACTGTAGTAGATAGAACCAAAGCCTTACCAGATGAATACCAGTACATTGAAGTTGTTGAGTTCTATGACCTCATTGAAGATAAGCTTTATGTATTCTCACCTAACTGGAAAGATGGAGGTTTGCTTGAGAAGAGACAGATACCCCTGCGTAAGTACGACGGATCTCCGCTTGTTCCTATTGTTGGTCTTTATTATAGCCGTGTGCCTGATAAGCCAATGGATGGATACAGCACACTTGCCAGAGTGTATGACCAGATTTTTGAGAAGAATATAATCCGTACCTTCTGGGCTAATGCTATCCGTAGAGATAGTAGGCAGTACCTAGTTAAAGAAGGAGCAATGGATGAAGAAGCTTTGGCTAAGATTACAGCAGGTGTTGATGGAGCTATCATTCCTGTTGATAATGAAAGCCTTGACGGCATCATCCGTGAGGTCCCTGTTACTCCCCTTAGTACTAACTTTGATCGTTATCTACAAATGGTTGAGTCTGATATCCAGAGAGGTTCTATCATCTCTCCGAACACAAAGGGCATTGCTACAAGAGCTACAGCAACAGAAGTTACAGCCCTTGCTCAATACACTGCATCAGAGATTGGTCGTATGGCAAGAGAGCGTGATGAAGCTATTGAAGATATTGCAGAAGTATACACACGCATGATGGTCTATACCTTAGAAGAAGGAGACCGCCCTGTCATTATGGTAGGAAAGAAACCACGCTATGTTACAGCAGATTCTCTTGACCATTCATTCAGGTTCTTTGCTCTTGACCAAGCAGCCACACCACTATCAAAAGAACTTAAGAAGCGTCAGCTATTAGAACTCTTACCAGTTCTATCACAGCTACAGGTTCCTATGGATAAGATTCGTGAAGAGGTTATCCGTGCATTCGATCTACCTGAAGTATTCTTGGAGGTTCCTACACCACAGGAAGATACACAGGTAAGAACACGAGCAGATGCTATTGGTCCTGAACCTACAACTGATGCTGAAGTATTAGCTGGTGAGCTTGTTAGGCAAGCTCCCACTATTCCCCTACCAATACCGGAGTAACCCTTAATGCCTATCTATAAATATTGTTGTGACGAATGCAAGTACTACACTGAAAAGATTCTTGCTATGTCTCAATGTGATGTAACCCAGACCTGTGACCACTGTGATGGTGACCTAAAGAAAATGATTACTATGCCAGCCAAGACTGCTTCCTTGTGGGGAGTTGATTGGCGTAGTGGCTTAGGTTCTAATATGTACTCGAAGTCTCTTGGTGCCCACGTCACCAGTAAGAGAGAAGAAGAAGATCGTATGAGAGCCAAAGGCTTTATCCCTGAATCTGATTTCGGTGAAGGCTTCATTGACAATCACAGACAGAAGATGGCTGATACAGAAAAAGAACAGGCAAAGATTAATGACACTTATACAGCAAATCTAAAAGAGTTTAATGGGGACAAGATTAAAGCTGTAGAAAAAACGTTCCCAGCCCACGCAATGCTTAACGAATCATAAGGAGATTTACAATGGCAAGAGAAATGGAAATCCAGATTATGGGGATGGACAGTAACATGGACCCCAGCCAGATGATGGCACAAGGAGAAGCCGAAGGTATGGTTGACCAACTTCGTATGGCTGAAGATGCAGAGATGTCAGCGATGGCACCTACTGGTAACTTTAGTAAGGTAGCTTTAAACAGCCTTGTTAGGGCTCACAATAAAGTAAGTTCTTTATTTGATATGGAGACATACCCTGACTTTTCTGAGGGCTTAGAAGAGTTCCCAGCCAACTTCGTTCGTGAGTTGATGATGATTGCACAGGCAGTATCTGATGCTATTGATGAAGATGTCTTGGAAGGTGAGATGATGATTGACCTTGAAGGTGTTAGCTCTGATAGAGACCTAGCCCTATTGGCTGGTCGTCTTGAATCTATCAGTAGGTCCAAAGACTTTAAGCGTTTCCTCAAAGAAGGTTCTGGTCTTAGTGAGGAAGGCGACGACAAAGATAGAGAGAACTTTAAACCCCATATGATGTATGACCCTAACTCTGATAAGAGTGAGATGGCTAATACATACGAAGACCACGTAAGACTTGATAAGATGGGATACACCCACGAGAAGAAAGGCGATGAAGATATGGGTGACGATGAGATCGAAGAACTAATGAAGCGAAGAGTATAATCAAATAAAAGGAGATTAATACCATGAGTGAAGTAACTGAATCTGCTGTCCCCGACAGCAACACCGAGGTTGCTGAAGATACAACTACTACTGTAGAAGCATCCGATGTACCAGCCGAGGTAGTAGACGCATTTAATATTGATGAATTAATTAATGCTAGCTTTGACAATGACCCTGTAATGAATCAGGAGCATCATAAGATTGGAGTACCTTATCAGGAAGTTCTTAAACATATTCCTGAGAACGGACGCAAGGTTATCCAGAACCTACGGTCTTCTTATACAAAGAAGACTCAAGAGATTGCAGCTATGAAAGCGGACCTTGATGCACAGCGTGCTGATTTGATTCGACAGAAAGAACTACTAACTACTGGAGCATTCAGAGAGAATGTAGATGCTAAGGCTAACTCAACAGAAGAGTATGACATTTGGGATAGTGCTGGTAGACAGAAAGAGATTGAGCGTCAGGCAGCAAAGATGATGCAACAGATGATTGCCCCACTACAACAGGAAGTACAGGTACAGCAGAGAGAGATTGAACTACAGAAGTTTAAGACTGCTCACCCAGATCTAAAAGAACATAGACTTGGTATTGCTAAGTTACTAAACCAAAGAGAAGATCTAAAACTAGAAGATGCTTACTGGTTAGTTAAGGGTAGAGCCGCTGAAGCCGAAGCAAAGGAAGCAAGGGAGAACACCTTAAACAATAGAGCACATTCTCGTGAAGGTCTATACAAGACCTCTAATGGAACTAATGTTTCTCCCAAGAACATCAAGTCACCTAAGTTTAAGTCTGCTTGGGAAGCTTATCAGTATCACCGTAGTCAAGGAAGAAAATAAACTTTACTTGACATCGACTTTATTATTGAGAACTCGTCCTTCTTTTGTTGTAAGCATCGTAAGATTACCTGACATAAATGCGGACAAACCTTTCAATAATAACTTCGCAAGAACACTTGTTACTAAAAGACTTGTTACCCATTTAACTAACTAACTAACAAAAAAGGAAACATATCAAATGGCTATTTCAAATGATCTGCTGTCCTCTACCCTTTACTCTATCCGTGATAGTGAGGTAGACCAGCTTTACCGTAAGACCGCATTCCTCGACCTCTGCAAGCAGAACGGTGGAATCGAATACGAAGACGGTGGTATTAAAATCCAACGTCCTCTCTCCGTTATTGATCACTCTACGATCACTTCTCTCCCCACTGGTTATGAGCCGGTCAGCCTCGCTGTAAGCGATGTGCTTCGTCCTGCCATTTACGAGTGGTCAGACTTTGTGGCTCCAATCGTGATTACCAAGAAAGAAGAGATGGAAAACCAGAGCGAAAAAGCAATCGTTAAGATTGTCGAAGCTCGTATGAAGAACGTGATGTCTATGCTCCGTCGTGAGATTAACCGTCAGGTTCTTGCTGGTTCTTCAACTACTCTAACTACGCTCAACTCCCTCAATGGTGAGGCTTCTACTACTGGCTTCCTTGAAGCTGGTGCAGCCGCACCCGGTACTCAGACCAACACTATTGGTGGTCTCCAGAAGTCTGCACTTGATGTCCCCGGTTGGTACAACTCGTTCCTTCAGGGTGCCGCAGGTACAGTTGTTGATGACATGACTCAGGTGTATCAGGACTGCCAGCAGTTCTCTCCCTTCGGTGATGTCCGTGCTATCATTGTAAACCCAGCAACTTTTGCTGCTTACAAGGCTGCACTATTCAGCAACGAACGTTTCATCAACGAAAAGACTCTTGATGGTGGTCGTCTCCAGCTTGCTTTTGCTGGTGCGGCTGTTGAGCAGGACAACGAGATGCCCCTCAATGCAGGTGCTGCAACTCGTTTCTCGGCAGTAATGCTGAACTTCGAGGGTATCAAGATGGTTATGCATCCTGATGGTGACTACTCCGTAGGTCCGTTTGAACACATTTCAGGCACTACCGCTCGTGCGGCACAGCTATACTGGAAGGGACAGCTTATCGCTGACCATCTCCGTGGTTGTGGTGTCCTTTCTGGTATTTAAAATAAAAGGAGAAATAATACTATGGCTACTCAAAACCTAATTCAGTACCTCGAACGCGAAGGTTACTCAGCACTACCCGGTGGTGCAAATGTCCCAGTTGGTCCAGAGGCTATGCACAGGCGTCAGCTTGAAACCTTTACGGTTGCTGCTAGTTCTACTGTCGGTGTTGGTGATGTTGTCCAGTTTGCTGTCGTCAACGGCGGTGGAGCTACGGTTGCCCTTGATGTTCGTCAGGCACCCGCAGACTCTCACGCTATTGGTGTAGCTCGCACTGGCGGTGTCTCTACTGCTACCGGCACCCCTGCTCTTGTTGAGGTTGTGATCTCTGGTCTCGCCGAAGCTAAGGTCAAAGGCGCTAACAACGCAGGTGCTACTGCTGTTTCTAGTGGTGACTTCCTCTGCCTTGGTGATGTTGCTGGTACTCTGTACAAGTACACCATCGGTGCTGATGCAATGCCCCATGCTATTGCTGTAGACGATGTTGGCTCGGGAGCAACTGCTACCGTTTCTGTCATCTTCCTCAAGCAGTTCTGATAAATAACATATAAAATAATATGGTCCCTCACCTTGCTTTTGTAGGGTGGGGGATTTTGTTTAAGAAAGTAGTTGCCAATCTCATCCCCTATCGAATATTAATAGTAGAGGGTAAGTGGCAAGCGAACACTCCCTAACTTGACAGGGGCACTATTACTGATGGATAAGGAATAAATACATAATGAACCTAAAGCAAATAAGAGAACAGATTAAGAACATTACAGATTACTCTCCTGACTTACAAGCTTACAGTAATCAAATTGATTCTCTAATCAACAACTCATACTTTAATCTCTGGAGAAGCAAACGTTGGTCGTTTGCTCAGAAGACTGAATTCCTAGATGCTTATCCTGATATTGATTCAGTAAGAGAACTAGGACCCGGTGGTGGTACTCCAATCACAGCGGCTTGGAATGATGGTCAAAGATTAGTTACCTTCTCTGCTGATGTTTATACTTTGTTTGAACATAAAGATGTTTATGAAGGTAATCCAATTGAACTTGATGGTAGAGAATATACAATCCTACAGGTTTTAAGTACTACCACACTTACAGTTTCAGAACCTATTAGAAACACAGGTGGTGTCTTGGCTGTGACAGCCTCTCCTAACTGGAGAGCTAAAGCAAGATTCTATACCCTACCAGAAGACATGGTAGAAATCCTTTCCTTAGCACATAGGGACATACCTGTTGGTAATGCTGGCGCTGGTAGAATCCTTCCTCCATATGGAAAGCTATACGGAATCCTCCCCAGACACGATGAAGAACTGGGTTTAAGAGAAGATTACGCAAGCTCTTATGCTGAAGCCTACATTCCAGTATCACCAACGGTTGTCCCGCCTGCTGAGAAGTTGACCATTACTTATCCAGCCTTTGAGTTTAATCCCGGTACAACAGACATTCCTAATGATGAATACTATGAAATCTGTTGGTGCTTTATGGATCCAACAGGACAGCTTGGTCCTCTTTCAGAATCTGTTATTACCCAGTTTGATAACCCAGCATCTAATCCAACCAACAAGCGTTTGAAGGTCACCTTCCTTACATTTGATGACAAGCCTGTTAAGTCTGCTAACACTTTCTATACTTCAGGTCCCGGTACTAAGAGACCCTTTGAGGCTCTCAAGAAGGTTATGTGGTACAATGCAAACTTCAATCACATTACAGGTGAAAGGTTAGGTCTCCCTCTTTGGAGACAAATCATTATAGGTCTACCAGTTACATCACCTGTTGTTCTTAACACTACTAGCCAAGACAACCCACTCATAGTAGCTGATACAATCTCAGAGCAACTTATCTTCTCTAAGGATTCCTTCAGGCAAGGAACTAAAATCTATCAGGAATATGATGGACAACACTTCCGTGTTAGACCTTACCCACGTATTGATGCTTTTGATTTTGAATACTTTCGGGCTGCTCCAGCAGGTGTAGCACCTCTTCGTATCAGAGACTTCTTCCGTAGATTAGAGCTTCGCTACTACTACAAGCCTGCACCTTTGGCTCTTGCTACAGATACACCCCGCTTCCCCTATGAGTTTCATAGCTTGGTAGTTTATGGAACACTAGAAGATCTTTATAATAAGAATGGTAACCTCCAGCTTGCTAGGGTTTACAGAGAAAAGATTGATATGAAGATGAAGCAGTTAGAGAAAAGGTATATTGACAGAACAGACTTAGCCCTACAGAAAGGTCAGTTTGGTATCTCACGTCGTAGATACATCTTTGACCAGCAATCATTAAGGAACAAATCTCTATGAAAACCAGCACAACTGGTGAACGTGTCGCTGGTGGTGTTGACCAGCGTTACGAAGCATCAACAGAAACTGCATCCTCTATTGCCAACATGCGTCGTGATGATGTTGGTTATGGCTGGGTAAACGATAGAGGTTGGGAGCACGAGTCTAAACCTAATGCTAATCATTCTCTTGCTAACACTTCTCTTCTTGGAGTAGACAAAACAAGAGTTTACATTTGGAATAGACATAGAGGCTCAGAGATTTACAAAGTATATAAAAGTGCTGATGGCTTTCTTCGCTATGAGCACGGCAACACTTATGGTCTTGGCTCTGCCATCTTTCCGTTCTCTCGTAGCCTAAACTTTACGGCGAGAGTTTCTACCAAGTCTGATGACCCTGATGAACAGTTCACTCCTTTTGGTAGGTTCCTTAGTATCATCAATGGCAAAGACCTTCCTTTAAAGTGGTGGGGTAGAGAGCGTTGTTTTCCTTTTGGATTCACAGAACCCACACCCCCGCTTCAGTTGATCGAACCTAACCCTGAATACTATGATGGTAACTGTGACCTCACCGCAGATCCTCCTACCAGTACATTCAAGCCACCCGTAGGTGGCAAGGTTTCTATGGGCTTTAGTTCCGCAACATCTGGTGGTGGATTAGGACAGTTCGGTGCAGAGAAGTCAAACCACTATCAATACAAAGTTAGCTTTATTTCAGACACAGGTTCAGAGTCACCGCTTTCGACGGTGACCGCTGCTAGATGGTCAAACACTGCGACTGCTGCAAACTCGGTAACCTTTGGAGTCTTTATTGATAGACTCCCTACAGGACCTCCCGGTACTGTTGCTCGTAGAATCTACAGAACCAAATCACTTGGCGATCTACGCAACGATGCTAGAGACCAGCAGTTCTACTTGGTTGGACAAGTAAACGATAACTGCACAATCAATCTTATGGATGTCATGCCTGATGACCTTCTTACTATTGGTGCTCCCAGTCGCTTTGCTTCTTCAGTAATCTCTACCTCTTACCGCTTCTCTTCTAACTGGGACAACCGTATGTGGTTGGCTGGTGGGCAGGGAACTGACACTCGCCTTATCTATTCTGACCAAGGATTACCAGAGCAGTTTGGAACATTTAGTTACTTTGATGTAGGCAACAGAGCCGGTGGTGCTATTACACAGATCTTTCCTTACTACGATAACTTACTTGTTTTCCGTGAGAGAGCCATTGATGTTGTTCGCCCTGCTGGTAACGGCACCTATGTATGCACACGCTTGAGCGGAGATGTAGGTACAACGGCTTCAAATGCTATTACCAATGTAGAGGGGCTTGGAGTTTTCTTTATCTCTTACGATGGCGTATACGTCTTTGAGGGTGGTACTGTCGGTGGCTCACAAGTTAGACTTACCAGAGTTTCTGATTCTATTATGAAAGAAATGAAGCGCATTTCTAAATCTTCTTTGGCAAGAGCAACTGCTTCATATTCCCACAAAGAAAAAGAATGGTGGTGTTTCTATCCTGTTGACGGAAACACAGACAACTCACGCTCTGTTGTTTACCACACACAAGGTAATGTGTGGTCTTTCCGTAATGATGTCGATAGTACAAGTAAAAACTTTCAGGTCAACTCAATCGCTACACTTCCAGATGGTAGGTTTATTGCAGCATTTAGAAATCAGATCTTTGCTAACACACCTGTTGTAAATCAAACAAGAATATTCCCCGGCACCCTATGTGTGTGGGCAGGTAAGAGTAGAGGTGTACCAGCACAAAACTATGCCTTCGCAAACAACCAGTTCTCTATCCTTGCTGCCACAGAAAACTCTAGTTTAACCTCTGAGTGGATTGCTGCATGGGAAGACTTTGGAGATGATTCTATCAAGAAGCGTGTTCTATCTGTTGAGGTAGAAGTTCTAAGTGCAGGAACAAATGGTATCGATCTTCTTTATGCAGAAGATTATAGAGATGATTACACACCAGCAGGCTCTCAGCCTACAACTGTTGCTGAACAGTTTGGCACCACAAAGATGGATGCTATCTATGGTGGAACTAATCTAGACACTTTTGATAAGACGGTACTAACCCTTGCTCCAACAGCAGGTACACCTTGGGGACAACGCAGAACTACTCGTGTTCGCTGGGATGTAAACACAGGTCTTATCTCTTGGTTTACATTTAAGCTTCGTTCCTCAAATATGTTCCAAGTTGTTTCCTACCAGATTGAGTTGGTTGGTGGTGAGCGTAGAACAATCAACATCCGAGCAGGACAAAGGAAGACACCCTAATGGCTAAGATTTACACACATTTAGAAAAGCTAGAAAAGAACATAGCCCACAATGATGGATTCAACGAAGAGTCACAACAGATCTTCTCTGAGTTTAATGGACAGCTTGCAGCAGAGCAGTTGCCTTTTGAGGGTTTTGATAAGGTTAAGTTTGTTGCAGCGACAAAGGTTACAGGTGTTGCTACTCGTCCTGACGAGAGTACTACTCATGGTATTGGTTGGGTAGGGATTAAAGATTCTTACTACATCACAGAAAAGAAAGTAACTGACTTTACTTGGCTTCGAGATGCCAGTCTATCTACTCGTATTCTCGGACCTCCAATTGAAACCTTTACTTCTGACGCCCCTAACTGGACTGCATCAATCTACCCACTAAGCCTTGGCTATGACCAAGGCACCTTCCTACGCATCCCTACAAAAGAAGGTATGCTCAAAGGGTGTGCAACAATAGACACTGAATACTACGGCTTCTCTAAAAGAACCGCAGGATCTCCTGCTGTTACTGGTAACTTTGGTACAGCCGGTCGTGTTCAGCTTTATGTTTTTGTAAATGATATTCTTGTAGGAACTACAGGACCACAGCCAGCAGGTAAAAGAGTAACCTACCAGATTCCTTTTTCTATTCCTGTTGGAGCATCAGAGGCATTAGACATTGACATTCGTGCGTCAGCAACCTTCGACATTGAAAGCAACATCGTAACATTCCCAGATGCTGCAAAGGTACACTTTTACTCAGCACAGCTTTGGGTAAGGAATCAATACAGGTAAAACAATATGGCTAAAACAAACTTCGACTATCAAGAGGACAGAACAGTCCCTACAGCAACAGGGATTATGTCCCCGTTCACTAACCTAAAAGAAAATACTAACGGCTCTACCGGCAAGATTGAGGGGGTTAATACACGTTCTGAATGTATTACCCGAGACCACCTTGATGACCCCAATGCACTTGGGGATACTATAACCCGTGTCTATACCGCAGCCGCCGTAAACATTACTACTACCAGCTTCTCTGATGTTTTAGATATCCCGTATGTAAAGACTCTTACTGCTACAGATATGCTACGCATCGAGTTTAATCCCTTTGCTACCGTTACTGCTTACACAGGTGGTGGTGCTACTCCCGATGATAAGGGGGCTGCAAACTACTACTTACAAATCTTTGCTACTATTGGTGGGTCAGATGTCGCAATCTCTCCTATCTTTGGTTACGGAACTATCACAGACGGACGAGGCTTTACAGGCTCTCGTTCAGAGACAACTACATTTTATACAAGAAACCCTGTGTCCTACATTTACATGCCCTCTTCTTCTACATCAGTTACCAACATTGTTCTTAAGGGTCGTGTTGATAATGGCACCAATGCAACTGTTCGTTTTGAAAACAGGCAAGGCTTCTTGATTCAGCCCAACTATTAAGGAAACACTATGGCTTATACACCCCCCAACAACTTTGTTATCAACTCAAAGATCGATGCCGAACCGCTTGAAGAAAACTTTGATGCGGCAAGAGATTATATTAATAATCAAATCCAAGGTGGCGATGTTGCATCGAACACACTTGATACGACAGACATTATGGAGGGAGAGTTCTTTGCTGTAACAGATGATTATAACTTTCCAGTTTATGGAGACATGTACTCAGACTACCAAGCTTACAAGGGAACTGGTGAGATCTATCAGCGTAAGTATTCAGATTGTTCTATTAAACCAAACGAACCAACAAAGTCTACCCGTTATGTAAGCCTGTTAGGTAAAGAAGTATTTATGGAACAAACAGGTCATGTAGTGGTTACATTCTCAGGCTTTACATACGGCGGTCAAATTGATCCCTGTAAGGGAGTTTGGTTTCCTTTTAATGCTGCCAAGACTAATGCCAACGGTGTTCGCAATAGATACTTCATCGCCGCTGATGGTGTAGTACAAGACCAAACAATTGCTCTAAACTTTAACGAGAATGGTGGAACTTGGACACCCGGCTACCTTGTTGCCTCTAACATCGCTGACCCCGAGACCCTTACACCAGCACAGCGTAGATTTATTTATATGCAGTTTGTGACTACCAATCCAATTGAACGCGGTTGGCATAAGTTCCAAATTATTGTAGATCCAAGAAACCAGTTTACTTATCTTGGTCAGCACACCTTTCAGGTAGAAACATTCTACAATGCTGGTCAAGGTAGTAACACAGGAACCAAGAACGGATTCAGACAGGTTTATCCTGCTGAAATCTTCTAAACTTGACAGCCACTCAATTAATGAAACACAGGAGATTATCACTATGCCATTAGGTCTAACCGGAGCACTACTAATTGGAGCAGCCGCACCAGTTGCAGGCAAAGCAGTAGGCAATGCAATCAGGGGTAAGAAGTCTGATTACGACAAATATAATATCAAAGAGATTGGTAAGCTTAATCGTATGAAAGAGATGGATGCACTTGGTCTAACTGATGAAGAGCGCAGATTGATGCGCTCTCAGTTTGATAGTCAAATCCTACAGACACAGGCAGAAGGTGAACAACGAAGACGACAGCTAATGGCTTCATCTGATGTTGGTGGTGGCATGGCTTTACAGCAAGCCGCCCTTGCTGATACTGGATCTCTTGCAGCCAGAACTTCAGCCGTTGATGCTATTGAGCAAGCAGACTATGAGAAGGAACAGCAACAGAGGCAGGAGTTGGAAAACCGTATGGCTCAGGAAGGTCAGCGACAAATGCAAAAGCAGGAACGTCGTGCCCAGTTAGCCGAAGTAGGTCTTGAACAGGCTGGTGAGTTCTATACTCAAAAGAGAAAGATTGGAGGTGCTAAGAATCCTGCCGTAGCAAAAGCTATTGGTTCACAGTATGGAATCACAGACCCCGCAGAACAAGCGCAGTTTGCCGAGTACATCGCTCTTAATCCTCAAATGGCTGGTCCTCTCAATAGCTCATTAAAGAAATAAGGAATAAACTATAATGCCCTCAGTCGCAGATGTATACGGGAAACCCACAACCCGCGCAGCCAAATACAAGTCTAACTTCAGTGGACTTGCTAAACAGTATGATTGGCTACTAGAATATTACTCCCAAGATCCAGCCAAGTCCCCACAAGTAACTCTTTACAAAGAACTTATTGATGATGTCAGTAGGGATATCTCTGCTATTGAAAGACAGATTCGTGAGAACAGAGAAGAACAGATTGACTTTACAACACGGAGACAAGAGAAGAATGCCGGTTATCGTAACTCTGCTGCCCGCCTTGCTTATACTGCTGATCGTGCCGACGCAAGAACTGAGTTTACACAGGAACAAGCTGCTGCCCGTGCTCGTTCTTATAACGCTCGTAGGCTGTCTGGCACCCGTGCTGAACAGAAGTTGGCACCTCCTGACAACCTAAAGCGTGCTGGTCAGGATGCTTACACAGCATCGGCTGGTAATATCGCTACTGGCTTCGAGCAACTTGGTACTACTATTCAGAGTTCAAGAGAACTAGCCAAAGATGAAACATCTGTTGATGGTTCTAACTTCACTCTCTTCTCTTCTTATGTTGCAGCAAAGAAGCAGGAGCTTGCTGCTGACGCTGACTTCTCTGAACTAACACAGCCCGAACTTGATGCAATGGCGAAGGACTCTGTACTCGCAGCAGTTCCTGCACAATACAGACAGTCTGTCGATCGTCACCAACAAAAGATTGACGCCGGCACTGCCGCCGGTCTACCTGCCGCAGAGGAAGAAGTAGGTGATTTAAGTGAAGGTGAGATTGCCAAGATTGGTGGCATGTCTACTTCTCTACTTGGAACTGCACCTCCCAAAACCATGACAGATGAACTTCTTCAGCTAACAAAAGAACGTGATGCTAAGGTTTCAACTCGTGCTGATTACCAAAAAGCATACCAAGATGCTATCACCAGCCGCTCTACCGATCCTGTTGGTTCGGCAAGAAAAGCTTTCATGGATGCTTACTTCCCCGGCACTCGTCCTGCCTTTGAACAAAATAGATTACTTGAACTTGCCTCACTACAGACAGCAGAAGATAGAGATTCACTTCTTGCTGGATTCCGTGAGTACCAGCAAACACAACCTACCCGTAGTCCCGGTCTATTAGAAAGAGCAGATCTTTTCTACAGAACTCCCGGTGGTCTACTTGATAGGTTAATGCCCGGTATGGATGCAGATCCAAGAGCAGGTCGTATGCCTGCTGAGACTCCGCTTGGTGGTGAAGTTACTGATGAACGACCACGATTGTTCTCTGGTAAAGAAGGACCACGACAAGCTGGTGATGTTATCGGTGGCGTAGGTTCACCCTTTGGTGGTGAACCCACAAGAGTTGTTGATAGAACAGATTACTTTGAAGGTGTATCTGAAAGAGCACGTCCCTTTATTGGAACAACTGTCTCACCAGAGAACTTAGATAGAATTAGAAAAGAGCCCGGTATTCTACAGCAGTTACAAGGTATGGGTCTTACTGTTGATTTGTCTGACCCTGCTAATCCTCGTTACATTCAGTTAGGTCGTGCTGATGCTGTAATGGATCAAGGCTTTGGTTCAGACCAGATCCCTGTTCCAGAAGCAGACCTTGCCGAACCTATGTCTCCAAGCGAGCGAGTAGAAGATGCTCGTATTGAGGCTGGTGTTAGAAAGTTCCAAGACCTAAAGAAACGCCGTGATGCCCTTACAGAAGCAAAAGCATTAGCAGCCGGTGAGCAGATTGACATTATCGCAGCAGGTGAGAAGCTTCTTGGTGAAGCTATGGATGCCCAAGTAGATGCCCTTAATAACCTTGACAGAGCAAGGAAGAAAAACCTTGATGATGAGACCCTTGCTATTTTCCAAAGGACTGCCGATGACGCTGCCGCAACCGCCGATGAAGTCTTACAGATTACCTCCGATGCTAACCTTAACCTTGACACCGCGCTTGGTGCGGAACTTGATGAAGATGTAGCAGCAAGAGAAGAACGACAAGATATTGAAGCAGTAGAAGCTGGTGCTCGTAAAGATGAGTATGGTGACCTACCACTTGATAAGCCACTTGATCGCAGAGCAGTAGAGAAAGCACCACAATCTCTCCAGCAGAAAGATACAGCAGCCAAGGGACAGGCTTATATCGAAGCACTAAGAATCGTAAAAGAAGATAATGGTAGAGCGTTCACAACCTTGCTTGGAACACCTATTGGTATTGAAGTGGCAGACCTTTACAAAGCCAACAAAGCCAAGGGTGACCAAACTAATGAGCAGCTTCTTAGCTATCTTGCCCGTGAGTTCCCTTCTACTGCTGACCAAAAGAAAGCAGCACAAGTTGTCTTTGGTTTAGATATTACAGACATTGAAAGCCAGTATATGGGTAGAGAGTCAGAAAGCCCACTCAGACCTTTGTACTCACAAGCTGGACTTGACATTGGCTCAACTGTTGAGGCTCCCGATGTTGCACCAGAGGAGCCGGTTGACACAGCACCTATCGGAGAATAACCTTGGCTACCCCATCACCCGCTCAGTTAGAGAGACTTAAATCAGTAGGAGCAGATCCAAGTAGGTACGATAAACTACCACAATCAGCCTTCGATAAGTTATTCCCTG
>Ga0209336_10000903_pt1 | contig 14883 bp, 34 predicted proteins | sample LinPmetageLP32_FD_184042 | JGI IMG/M metagenome (GOLD analysis project Ga0209336, IMG submission 184042) | Marine viral communities from the Pacific Ocean - LP-32 (SPAdes) (version 2) | ecosystem: Environmental > Aquatic > Marine > Oceanic | place: Pacific Ocean | collected 2009-08-23 | reverse complement strand
AGAGATAAGAGAGCTTGTGGAACAATGGATAGGTGAGGACAACGACAGGGAAGATGGCAAGATTGTGACGTTTGGCTTGGACAAGATTGACAGCAAGGTACTGGGTGATATTGACTGGGTTATTAATGTGGTACACGAGAACTGTGATGGCGACTACAAGTGTGACAAGTGTGGCAAAGAGAACAGAGAAAAAAACAAATAAACTTACATTTAGAGGGTTGACAATGTGCAATACTATGTTACATTTATTAATAACAAACAGAGAGGGTTATATGCAAAAACAAAAATACACTACAGATGAAATAAAAGCAGGCGTAAAGTTTTTAAGCAACAAGAATGTTACGTTTGAACACGATGCTGATGAGCAAAGGGTTAGCATATATGTTGACGTGGGTTGCAGAATATGGACTAGCGGAGACAGTATATGGAGCAGGGGAGTTGTTAAAGGAGTTAAAGTAAGTGAATGTGGCTTTGCGGCTGAACACAGTAGCGAACACTATGCAAAAGAAGACAGAGCAAAACTTACGGAAGAGGACTTGTATTGGAGTGGTGGACTTACAGGCTATGCAAATTATGATGGCAGTGGCAAAGACGGCACATGGTACGATGGCAAAGATGACGACAGTGGAACATTAATTAATAGGAACACTAGTAAAGAAAGCGACGGCTTAATTTATACGGACGATGGCTTTGTTAAAAACTTGCAAAAGTATTTTAGCGATGAGTGTGACTTTGATATACACTTGTTGGAACAATACTTTGACTTTAGCTACAGCGAACAAGGAATGCAACAAGAGGAAAGTGTAAACTTTGACGTGGACTTGGACGGGGACTTTTGGATTAAGTGTGAAGAGGAAATTGTTAAGTTTGCAGTAGGGGAAGAAGCTATTGCTTAAACTGTTAAAATTAATAGGTGCTTATGCATTTGGCTGGACTACAGGCTGGGTATTATTTTTTGTGATACTAGCTATAGCGGGTGCATGGGCACTAGGCACTACATAGTGTGGAAAATGAGAGGTTGACGTATCCTCTTTCCATGCTACATTAATACTATGAACAAACAAACAGAGAGGAACACTATGTCAAGACCACTACCATTCAAATGCGATATATTAGATTCGGAACCAGTAGAAATCAAAAACCCATATACCATGCAAGGTATATTGTTAGAGCCAGATGCCATTGCGGTATACGACTGTATTAAAGGTGCAGAGATGATGGCTCATGCTCAGCAGATAGAAGACGGAAGTCATGAACTATGGCAGACAGTTAGACAAGGATTAGACTGGTTTATAAAGTATGAACCCAAAGCATATGGGGTTCTATTAGACTAGTAAAATAAAGCAAAAAGAAGGGGTTGACAAGATCCCTTCTTATGCTATTATTAATTAATAACAGAGAGGTACAATATGCAAAAACAAACAGAACAAATAATAAAATCAATACTAGCTATCCAAGATACTAATGAATTGAGAACAGTATCCAATGCTCTACATCAGCATAGAACTTATATGAATGCTCAGGCAACTAGAAACTTTATCGTAGGAGATGAAGTTGAGTTTGACGGTCGTAGAGGACAAGTTGTTAAAGGCATTGTCAAAAGAGTTAAAATCAAAAATATAATTGTAGAAGAGACCAACAAACCATTTGGTGGCAGATGGAATGTGTCAGCATCTCTTTTAAGGAAGGTAGCTTAATGTCAAGAGTGTATAATCAATTTTGTATAAAGTGTGGGGAGGATACCCCACACGAAGATCTAGATAAAAAGATGTCGTGTATTGTGTGCTATGAAACAATGCCTACACCAACAGATCCTGATCTATATGACGATGAAGGCGAAGCATTAGATATGTTAGATCAAGAAGAAGACATTGATAGTCTAGATGAGATTCGTGATAAGGAATATAGCGATTGGGACAATGGTTATAACTACGATGATTGGAACTAGGTTGACAGATCTAGCTTCCATGTTAATATTAATAATAAACAGATAGAGGGAACATGGACATGATATTCAAAGCAATTAAACTAATAGGCACCTATTACATAATGAGAGTCGTAGGGTTTGCGTTAGTGTTCGTAATCTTTGCCATGGTTGCAGGGTTTATGGCTTAAAAGTTTCTGGTTGTGAAACCATAAGTTCCAGAGATGATAACTCAAGGAACCACGGAAGTAGCAAAAAGAAAGTAGTGGGGTTCTTCCCGGTGCGGGGTTATTACCACTTAAAATCCAAATAACAATGATGCGAGTCATTTCAGGGATAGAGACTCTTGCTAAATTAAATCCTTAGGGTGTAGCTAATCACTACACCCGCTTGACATAACTGGTAATTGTGTTAATATTAATAAACAAACAAAGAAAGAGAGGGTCTATGCCAAATTGGTGTAATAATAATTTAACAATAACAGGTCCACAAAAGGAACTTAAGAAGCTGAGTAAAGCGGCTAAAGACGGAAAGCTATTTGAGTATATGTCTCCAATGCCTAAGGCTTTAGTAGATACCGAAGCCGGACCGGATGCAACAACAAAAGCTGAGAAACAAAAACGAGCAAAGCTAGTTGCAGAGCATGGTGCTGAGAACTGGTATGATTGGTGTACTAACAATTGGGGAACCAAATGGGATATATCAGAAACATATCAAAATGAAATCATTGATGACACATTACATCTAGCATTTGATACAGCCTGGGGTCCTGCTCTAGAGGCATATGACACATGGTATTCGAATATGAATGCTAACGAGATAGATGTTTCAATACAAGGTTATTACTTTGAACCTGGATGTGACTTCATGGGTTTTTGGGATAACGGTTGTGACGACTGTTATCAGTTAGGCGATACTACTGATGAACAGTTGCGTAATGGCTTGAAAGAGTTTGATGACTATTACAATATACTTGAGTCAAGAGAAGAATACAGATCTGATATGATCAGAGAAGGACATATAGATGATGTTAAGGAATGGTTAGAGAAACAAGCTGAGCTTAATGAAGATGAGATACAAAGCTATATCGATGAAGTGCTTGTTGACAGAAACAAGGAGGCTCATAGTGCCTAAATTCAAAGTACAGATGAGTTGGTTAAACACTTATGAACAAGTGATTGAAGCACCAACAAAAGCAGAAGCAATAGCAGAAGCAAACAATGGCGATTGGGGAGAACCCAAGTGGGGCGGTGAAGAAGTTGAAACATCAGTAGAGGAGGTTAGTAATGCCTAAGAAACTTTATAGAGTCCATGCAACTAAAGAAGTTTGGATGGAGGCAGACATAGAAGCCAACAGTGAAGATGAAGCATTAAAACTGGCCGAGGAACATCATGAAGAACAGGAGTGGGACGAAAATCACTCTCAAGGTGGTGACTGGTCATATGACGAAGTGGAGGAACTATAATGCCTAACAATTTACCAAACGATATGAACTATGGTAATCCTGATGAGACCATATATGAAGATCTACGAGCATTGAACTTGACTCACTATGTCATGGCAGAACGATGTATGTTGATTGAGTATGCTAACGTCAAAGAACAAATAAGCACAGAAGCTCAATCAGATAGTTTGATCTATATACTTGAAGGAGGCTTTAGAGGCTTTCACAAGTTTAGCAAAGAACATTTGATTGAAGAGTATAAAGAGATAGAAGAGAAGTTCTATCACTTGTATGAAACTAATGGGTTGCCTTATGCGTTGTATGACGAGGATCCTTTAGAAGCATTAGAGCAAGATGAAACAGGTGAAGTAGCTGAAGCCTCACCTAGTTAATATACTATATGTTGTGCCGAGCAAGAAAAATTTGACTATATGTAGTATCAAATTGGCTGGTTGACATCTATCCAATCTGTGCTACATTTAATAATAAACAAACAGAGAGGTACTTATATGTCAACAAGATCAAGAATAGGTTATACAAACAACGGTTATGTACATAGTGCATATCATCATTGTGATGGTTCACCTGAAGTGCTAGGTAGATATCTAGTAAAACACTTTAACACAAAAGCAAAAGTTGAGGCGCTTGTAGCAGGTGGCGATATGTCAAACTGTTTAGATAGTGATGGCGATGTGTCAAAAGTTTTATACTATGCAACAAGAAGCAACTGGGACGATCCTAGAGGCGGAACTAGCGAAAGCTGGGAAGATGTTAAACCGCAAGTTGATGACTGTGTAGAAACTTACAGCGAAGAGATGCTTCCTGAGAATCTTAAGTATGAAAAAACAGGTCCGTCAATGATAGCATATATGTATTCATATATGAGAGGCAAGTATCCAAAATACGATGGCGAATGGTATGTTAGCGATAACGGAATTGACTGGGAAAAAGTTGAGGACGAAATAGCTTATCAAGAAAGAAATAAACTTAAGGAGTCAGCTTAACAGCTGGCTTCTAGCCGGTTGACAATATCGGCAGATATGCTAATATTAATTAATAACAGAGAGGTACAATGTCAACAACAATAAAATCACACGCACCTAAGGTAGACCTAACAAGGTTCTGGGGTGGAGATAATAGAGGAACTTGTATTCAAGTTACAGTTCCAGCAACAGAAGACAACAAAGCAAAAGGCATCTTTCATGATGCTGTACAATTAACAAGAGGTCAAGCGGCGGCACTAGCTAGAGACTTGCACGACTTCGCAACACATAGAGAGGAAGAAACTTATGAGTAGTATATATTCAAATGGTAAATTAAATTTAGTAAACATAGGATCTAATAAAACAGAACTAAGAGTAGGTTCAACTTCTATTATGTTTTCATATCAAACACCTGTTGCAGGTTATGATGATGAAGGTGCTTTTAGAACTAAGGATTGGTATTCTAGTACAACGACAAAACACATTAACAAATACCTAGGCGGTAAAGATGTAGGTCGTGTTGTAGATCAAAGTTATATAGAAGGGCTGGTTGCTTAATGACAATGAGGATAGATTGGAGATACCTTGATGAGAGAGGTCCGTACAAAGATGACAATTCAAAGAACAGAGGGTTCACTCTCATAGACGCAGACGAGAAGGATGGTAAGATTGTAATTGCAGACCTCCTAGAAAGCTTCTACGAGGATATGAAGGAACCAGTAAAGATCGTGAACATAAGAAGGGAAGAGGCATAATGTTATCAGTCATTGGCTTTTTGGCGATATGTTATGTTGCTGTAAAGTATTGGGATGGCATATTGCTATTCGCGGCAAAGACAGTTGTGGTGCTATTAGGATTATATTTCTTAGCATCAGCTCTGATATGGATATTTGGAGCATCACTTTCTTTCCATTTACAGCAGGTTTTTACGTCAGGAATCAGCGGTTGACAGAATCCAAAGCTGTGCTATTATTAATTAATAAAGAGAGGTACTAAATGACAAATATAACACCAATATGTTTTTTCGCAGATGATCTAGGCAAAAAGATCTACAGAAAGAAACAATACTATACAGTAGTAATAGAACAAGACGTTATGGCAAACAGCAAAGAAGAAGCTGAAGAAAAGTTTCTAGAAGGCGGTGGCATAGCACATGATGAAATTACATCTAACATTACAGACGAAAGAGAAGGCGTTGAAACTTATTATGTAGACGCAAACTTTAGTGAGAATGCTGACACAAAGTTAGTAGGTAAAGTTGTATATGAAGATGATGAGTTTGCAAAAGAAGATGGTATGGTTGAGCTAGACCCTTACGCAAGTGAGGACGAAGAAGACTCTCCAATCAAAGACTACGCCGAGGAGGTGTTAGGTGGCTAGAGAACTCAAACCAATGTTTATATTAAAAGCATTGAAAAATGAATTGGCTAAAGAAGAGCCAGATCATAAGCGAGTAGGACAAATGGTAATGGATGCATACAATGAAGGTGCAAACCCTATGCAGTTATTGTTTGACAAATATAACATAGAAACCAAAGAAAGAGAGGAAGCATGAAGAAATTGATACTGATTGCAACAGCCGGTATATTATTATCTGCTTGTAGTGTGACAACACAACAACAGAAAAGATTAACAACAGTAGGTGGATGTGTAGGTGGTGGATACCTAGGCAGTCATGTTGGTAGTGGCTCTGGTAAGACAGCGGCAACAATCGTAGGAACATTAATTGGTTGTGGTGGCGGTAAGATACTAGGCGATAAAATAACTGAAGACAAGTAAGGCGGTTGACATATATCAAACCTGTGTTACTATAGTATAAATTAACAAACATTAAAGAGAGGTCATTAATGAAACCAAACGCAATTAAAATTAAGACGGGAACTTATGAGAATATGCCTGTGCAAGATGTACAGTTTGCATTGATCAAAGATTTCTATCCGTACAAGCAAGGTGGCGGGTTTTACCTAGTAGATGGTAAAACAGCAGATGCAGGAGACTATCCTTCTAAGCCAATTAGGATCAAAGTTTCTAAGCCAGACCATGCTGAGTACGTAGTGCTGGATGGACCAGTTAACGTTACAAAGAAAAAGAAAACAACTACAGTTGAAGAACCTGAAGAACAAGCTATGGCAAGAATTAGAGAAAGGTTCGACATACTAACTGAGATGACAGAAGCAACGCAAGAGGGTACGGTACGTGCTATGATAGTATCAGGACCTCCAGGTGTTGGTAAAAGTTACGGTGTAGAAGAACAACTAAACAAAACAAACATCTTCAACAAGATTGCAGATGAACAACCAAAGTTTGAAGTTGTTAGAGGTTCTATGTCAGCTTTAGGTCTTTATCAAAAGTTGTACAAGTACAGTAACAAAGGAAACATACTAGTACTTGATGATTGTGATAGTATACTATTTGATGATGTAGCTTTGAATATTCTTAAAGCGGCATTAGATAGTTCTAAGAGACGTCACATCAGTTGGAACACAGAGTCTAGGGTACTAGCAAATGAGGGAGTGCCTGACAAATATGAATTTAATGGTTCAGTAATTATGATCACGAATATCAAATTTGATTACGTGAAGAGTAAGAAGTTACAGGATCATTTAGCGGCAATTATGTCTAGATGTCATTACTTGGATCTTACATTAGATACAGTTAGGGATAGATTCCTTAGATGTAAACAAGTGATGAAAGATGGAGATATGCTTGCCGAATATGGTTTCTCAAAAGATGAGCAACAAGAAGTCGTAGACTTTATGACTGACAATGCAGATTCTTTAAATGAGATTTCATTGCGTATGATAACCAAACTAGCCGATCTAAAGAAGATGAGTAACGATTGGAAGAAGCTGGCTAGAGTTACGTGTATGAAAAGAGGTCTCCAGCCAAGTTATGCTGGGGGAAAGTTTAGCTCTTAATCAAACCTCTCTGGGGCTAAACTTACACTTTAGAGGGCATTGTGCACCACACTTTGCCCTCTTTTTTTCCACAAAATATAGTGAAAATAACCGGTTGACGGATATCCAATTAGTGCTATTATTAATAATATAAACAATTAAACGAGAGGTTAATTTATGTACAATGAAAAAGAAACACAAGAGATTAAACAGTTTGCAAGTGCAAAGATTCCAGCTGTAGAAATTTGGCAGGAAGCTGTGTTGGCTTGTAGATCAGCAGTAAAAGAATTTACTGATAAACACGGTGAACCAATGTATTGTGGCTTTGCCAATGTTAATGTTTATCCAGCTAGAGGTTCTTTTGTTAAGTTCCTTAAGGATGAACAAATTGGTAGCAACGGCTACAGAGGTGGTTGGAACATTTCATATTACAGTATGATGAATGGTCAAGAGTACAGCCACACGCAGTCAATGGATATTAAAGAAGTTGGTTGTGAGGCGTTTGCTTTAGTTCTTAAAAAATATGGCATGACAGCTTATATGGAATCGAGAGCAGACTAATGAAATCATTTCTACAAACATTCGGATCAGTTCTAATTATGTTAGGACTGATTGCGGCGGCAGGTATGGCAGGTGACTGTGATGGTAAGTGTATGGAAAATGCAAATCCAATATCAGTTATGTTGCTAATCGGTACAGGTGCTTTAGTAAGTATGGCACTTGGTTTATTAATGATAGTCAAATCAACAGAGAGGTAAATTATGTATTACAAAAAGACATTAATAGTTTTGACAATAACTTTAGCAGTGATGCTGACATTGTCTAGCAATTCGAAAGCAGACAACATTGATGCAAATGCTTTTGGTAAGTGCAAACAATCAGGAACAGTTTCTTCTTATTGTAAAGACCCAAGCAAGTTCCACAAGAAGTGGGCTAAAGAAATATTGCATGGTGGTCAATCAAACAAAGATAGATACCTAGAGAACCTAGCAGTATGGACAAGTAAAAGCATCAACACAGTAAGCATCAAACCTAAGCTGTTAAACTTTGCAGGAGTGACTGAAAAGAGTTCGATGGACAGCTACAAAGGTAAAGGCGAGATGGGTATTGTTATAGGTGCACCAGAGTTTGCTTACAGTGGCAAAGAGTTTTGGACAGTGACTACAGACTTTAGTGGATGTAAGAACCTAAATTATTATTCAGACTGTAAGCAGTCTAAAGGTTCGAGCAGGATTGAAAACAGAGCCAAAGGTAATAGTGTAAGTGACGGCAAAGAGAAATGGATACACTATGCTATCAAGCCTGTGAACAATGTTCTGTTTCCAGGAAACAACTCTAGAAGATTTACAATAGGACAATGTCACCCAGGTGACAACGGCAATCATATGGGACTGACTTGGATGTTGCGTATTAGAGGAGGACAACTTTACTTCGCTACATATTTCAAACACCAAGACTTTCACTATCAAAAAGAAGATGGTGATTGGGGAATCAGAAACAAATGGATAGGACAAGACACTAGCTGGAAGATGACACACGACAAACTGAAAGACTTCAGACCAGACATCAAAGAAGGCATGAATGGTATAGGTGCTGACGGTGAGTGGACTAGCATATTGATCAGACAGATCAACAGTACAGATCCAAGCAAGGGCAAGTTCGAAGTTTATCTAGATGGTGACTGGAATAATCCTGTATATGAATACGCAGGTGCCACAACTATCAAACAAAAGAAGAGCTGTTATTTCAAATTTGGTCTATATACTAATGGTAATATGACAGCCGCTGATATGGCTACTACTGAGAACATGACTGTACACATGGACGCAATGGCAGTAGCTAACAGCAAAGAAGCAGTATTGGCTCTAGTAGCTAAAAAAGACAAGTAAAACAACCTCTGTTAAGGGCATAGAATGTAGTGTTTTATGCCCTTTTTTAATGGTTGACGGATCTGGATTATCCTATATATTAATACTATAACAGAGAGGTAAACAATGAAAAAACCAATTATATTATTTTTTATAGCTTACATGATAGCTTGGGCAATAGCTCCTGCTAATGCCAGTGAAGCAACATTGACAACACAGGCCAAGCATATACTATTGCAAGAGTTGGAAAACAACAATGTGGACAAGAACCTAAACAAACAGATTGTATGTTTAGCAGAGAACATATACTTTGAAGCAAGAGCTGAGAACATAAGTGGCAAGGCCGCAGTAGCTAATGTTACAAAGAACAGAGTGTTTGATACTAAATGGCCTAGCACATGGTGTGAAGTTGTTAAACAAGGTCCTGTTAGAGAAAGCTGGAAAACAAAACAGAATCCAGATCTACAAGATTCAGAAAGAGTATACTATCCTAGAAAACACAAATGTCAGTTCAGTTGGTACTGTGATGGCAAGAAAGATGTTATCTGGGCAAACTACGAAAAGACTGGTCAAACCATTGAAGGCAATGCCAGAGCTTGGAGAGAGTCCGTGAGAGTGGCATTGGCCGTTATGGACTTGGAAAAGACTTTCACTGTTGGTGACAACACGAACGGTGCGTTGTATTACTACAACCATAATTTGGTGTATCCGTATTGGGCGGATCACATGGAACTAATCGGTGTATTGGGCAACCATACATTCATGAAATAAGGAGAACACATGACAGAACAAACACAACTAATCATATCAATTGCATTAATGCTGACGGGCATCGGAGGACTACTGTACGCAGTTGTGCTGTTGAATGATTGCCAAAAGATCATCAAGCAAATGAAGAAAAGGTCTAGATGGTATATCAAACAAATAGACAAGAGTTTAAAAGACTATTAACCAACCAAGAAGGAGAAACAACACAAGTGAACAAACTAAAGACAATAACAGCCAGTTTCGCAGAAGCGATGTTGGGTGCAGTAATGATAGTAGGAACTACAATAATGATAATGTTTGCAACAGGGATGGCCACAATGGGTCCTGTGTTTGCAGAGTGCGTGAGTTGTCACACAACTATTGACTCAGACTTTGCCAAGAGTAAAGCAGAGATACAAAGAACCTTTGCTGACTATCCTAGCGACAATCCAATGGCAGTATATGTGCCAGGCAAGACTGCCAATGATATAGTGCTAATGCTGGTACACAATCCAGAATCAACTACAACTGATGCCAACACAGGCATATGGACAGTAGCAGACAGCTATTATGTATATGTTGTAGAAAACGAATACTACCTACAGAAAAGCAAGTAAAGATCTTTTCATCCGGGTCAGGTCATCACTGGTATGGTGGCCGACCGTGTATATACGATCGCAGATGGAAACCTTGGGAGCTGGCTAACGATTGCAAACAGTTTTTTTGGCTATGTATATGAGGCGGCGAAAGAAGGCAATGTACTATAAGCGAAGCTTAATAACAAGGTGACGTAGGAAACTTGGTATTGGAAAAAATTACGCAGTATAAAAAATTGGGTATACGTATAGGCGGCGGGTGATATATGAACTATAACAAGCTAAAAAGGACAATACATAAATGTGGTATTTGCAATAAAGAAAGCGGCGTATATATGCAATTAAAACGTACTTTAATAATATATAGTACTTTGAACTAGCAAACATGGTTATGATAGCTGTATGACGCTTAAAATTACAATAACCCCCAGGATACGCACCAGCGAGCCAATGCACACAGAGTATACAAAGGTGCTACAAGGAAATCCAGCATAACGAACTCTAATGGACCTGATCAACCATGTGGACACACACAATACAATACATGGTAAAAAAAAGGCAACGAAGTTGCGATCCTCTCGGGATCTACTAAACACTTGAGCAAAGCGAACATTCAAACAATAGGACTTTAGGGTGACTATGAGCACTATATAGCAAATGTGTTTGAATTATGTTACACACAGGCACACAGCACAAATAAGGAAGCCAATGCACATACTGTTACAGCAACAGCCAATGCCACACAGTCCAAGAGAGATATTGTTTACAGTACACAACACAGTACAAAGGTAGTACCCACATAAGCACATGGTAAGCAACACCTTTAACCACTGTAGGCACGGTGATATGTTCCTAGAGCTGAAAGCGAAAGGCTAGGCCGTAGAGCTATTTGATAGTAGTAAAAAACCCTACTTTTTCGCTAACACACACAAAAACAGTACAACACATACCGGAACACATACAAAAAGTCGCATACAACATATCCATACAAATAGCCGGACACATACAAAGAACACATACAAAAAGTCGCATACAAATTTTCGCATACAACGTATCCATATAAAGCTGACCTGCCCAATATTACACTTGACATATTGTAATTTTATGCTATTATTAAATATAAAAAAGGACAGTAATAATGGCAAAAGCAAAAAGAAACAAACTTGAACGAAAACTAGATGAATACAATCACACAATGGAATTGATTAGAACTATTGTGCCAGTTGTTGTAATAGTTCTTCAGGTTATTATATTAGTAAAGATATCTTAAATGGAACGAATTAAAATAGTTTGCACCAATAACGGAATTACACAACCAGCTGATATCATATCAGAAACTGAACGACATATAAAAGTTGTAATCAACGGAACTGATATAGTGTTAGAGCTACACAGAGAATCAGCAAACAAACCATATATTGGCCATGCTGTAGGACTGAACTTTGAATACAATCCATCATTATCAGAAGAATGGAAACAGGTTTAATGGTATGGGTATTCACTACGATTATAAGAGCACTCGAGGAGACAAGAAGCTAAAAAAGGAAGCCAAACGTGACGCTAAACGTAGGAATAAAAAATCTAAAAGTATTACAACCCCACAACAAGAATCAGACACACACATTCCGCCAATTGATCAACCCATTACAATGGACGACTTGTTAATGGCTCAATTGGAAAAAGATGAACGTGACGAAAAGAAAAAGAAATAATATGATGTTATCCGATAAAATTACAACATGGATTAAAGACTATGCCAACGAACACAAAATGAAAACTTTAGTTGTTGGTGTATCAGGCGGTATTGATTCAGCAGTAGTTAGTACATTGTGTGCTAAAACAGAATTACCTGTGTATGCTGTTAGTATGCCAATAGCACAAATGCAAGAACAACATGATTTAAGTGTAGCACACGGAGAATGGTTAACAAACAAATTTATGAATGTTGAACATCTTATTATTGATTTAGATAAAGTGTATGATAGATTTTATTTAGATATGTTAAACATCAATATGGACAATGAGTTGGCTTTAGCAAACAGCAAATCTAGATTAAGAATGGTAACACTACATCATATATCAGGTGCTAACAGAGGACTAGTAGTTGGTACAGGAAACAAAGTAGAAGACTTTGGTGTAGGCTTTTATACCAAGTATGGTGACGGCGGAGTTGATATATCACCTATAGCTGATTTATACAAAAGCGAAGTATGGGACTTAGGTAGAGAACTAGGAGTGATGCAAGAAATTATTGATGCTGAACCTACTGATGGTTTATGGGAAGATGGTAGAACAGATAAAGATCAATTAGGTGGACTGACTTATGAACAAATGGAACAAGCAATGAAAGATCCTAATTCTAAATACAGCAATCAATATAATAAAATTAGATCACAAAACTTACATAAAATGAATCCAATACCGGTTTATAAAAATGAATAACTTTATTAGAAAAAAAACGAGATTACAAGTACTACGAGAAAAAGTTCAACAAGGCGGAGAAGACAAACAAAAAATATTAGACAAAGCAGTCAAATATATTCTTAATCCTAAGTATGGTACGATAGAAAAAAAGTATCATTTTTTAATTAACAACCTTGGGCTTACAGAATCTGAATACAAACAATGCTTTGACAAAGCAAGTGAAAATAGTGTGTTCAGAGGAATGATGCAACATCAACAAAAGGAGAACAATGGAAAATAAAGATACAAGCAAGAAACACTTCATGCTATCAATTTTTAAAAGTATATTTCGTTTAGGTGCGTCGTATGGATTATGGATGACAGGTGATCAGATATTAATGGCAGTAGGAGTATTTTTTGGTATTGCAGAAATATTAGGTATACTTGAAGAACTATAGGAGAAGTTATGGAAGAAATGAAAATTACAGATGAAACAAATTACGTAGATGCAATTTATAAAGGTGCAATTATTGGTATACTTTGTTACATAGCATTTATGGTAAACAATGTTAATAAGGATGTACACCAAATATTACATCAAAATTGGCATGACAACCAAGCAAAGCAAAGCAATTATAGTAAGCAACAAGAATTGAAAGATGCAATTTTAGATAAACTTTTACTACAGTTGTCTGATGTTAAATAGTGCGTAAGACAAAACGAAAGTTTTGGAATAAGTTAAAAGGTAAAACTTTAGTTGAAGAAGCACGAGAAAAACAAGTTGAACGATTAATTTGTGCGATACAACAAGAAATAGAATGGGACAACTTAGATATAAAAACATACGATCTAATATTAAAAGGCAAATTAGATTGGACAGGAAAGGTTGTCAAAACTCGTAAAGCAAAAAAATGAAAAATATTGTAGAACTAATTTGGAACTTTGTAAAAGATTTTTTATTAAGTGAATTTGTAATCTTTATATTAATCTTTATATTCATAATACTTACTTTATGGAATTACTAATATGGAAACAGTAAAACAAAATATAAGTGAAGCATTTCAGTTTCTAGTATATTTCTTATTCATAGGTGGTGCTATATTATTATTTCTATCTATGATAGCTGGTATGTTACTTTTAGAATTGTTAGAATGGATAATCAAAAAACTAATAAGAATATTGATATGGTTAAAGAAAATAATTGCTTCTATAAGGTCACTTTAACAAAAGGCAAATTAACAAAACATGAACGTTGGGGTTATTACACCTGGAAGTTTGTATTGCAAGAAATAAAAGAAAATTATAAACAAGGCTGTGATGCAGTTGTACTTGAAATGATAACAGAAAAACAATTTAATAAAGCAGATAACTCTCCACTAACTGATAAAGAATTAAAAGAATGGTATAATGTTAGCAATTAAAAATTTAAAACATAGATACAATACAACGGCAGAAGTTCTAAAAGGAATTACTTTTGATATTAGTAAGGGAGAAATCATCTCAATACTAGGACCAAGTGGATGTGGAAAAACAACATTGTTAAGAATAATTGCAGGTTTGGAAAAACAGAGTGAAGGAACAGTTATGATAGATAATCAAATTGTTGCTTGTCGGTCACAACATACTTTAACGGAAAAAAGAAATGTAGGTTTGGTTATACAAGAAAGAGCATTGTTTCCACACATGACAAATATTAAAAATGTTAAATTTGGCCTACGTGGTTCTGATAAACAAAAAACATCTATTGCTTTACAATATCTAAAACTGTTTGACGTAGAACAATATGCTAATAATTTTCCACATGAAATTTCAAGTGGTGAACAACAAAGAGTAGCATTGGCTCGAGCAATGGCACCTAATCCAAAAATACTTTTAATGGACGAACCATTTGGAGCATTAGACAACACACTTAAAATAAAACTTAGGCAAGATACTAAAAAGATATTAAAAGATAATAAAATTACTAGTATTATAGTTTCACATGATATTGATGATGCATCTACAATGTCTGACAGAATAT
>Ga0209336_10000902_pt1 | contig 14890 bp, 18 predicted proteins | sample LinPmetageLP32_FD_184042 | JGI IMG/M metagenome (GOLD analysis project Ga0209336, IMG submission 184042) | Marine viral communities from the Pacific Ocean - LP-32 (SPAdes) (version 2) | ecosystem: Environmental > Aquatic > Marine > Oceanic | place: Pacific Ocean | collected 2009-08-23 | reverse complement strand
CCGAAGAGCGCAAGCCGTGCATCGAGGAGGCGTGGGCCCTCTTTCGCGAGTGCCAGTTCATGCAGCCGGACAAGGTGCGCATCGAAGAGCACCTCGCGCGCAAGTTCAACCTTCCCGTGGGGATTCTCGGAAAGAGCGTCGAGAGGGTCGGCGCTACGGCGATTGTCAAGTACACCTTGGCGTACCACCTCGCCGGCTACAACCGGCAACTCCTTGAGTGGATGCACGACGTTGGAATGGGCCTCTACGTGGAAGCGACCAAGCTCTCCAAGGAGCAGGCGGCGTCGACGTGGTTGGACGCCTTGGCGAAGGTCGCGTCGTCCAAGGCGACGTTTCTCGGAAGCTACGCCGCCTTCAAGCGGTGTGACATCGAGGGGATTAGCTCGGCCGTGGGCTCGGTCCTGGCCCAAGCGCCTTGGTCCACGTTCGTGCCGGCAAAGCAGAAGCCCGTGGCCCTCTCGATCAAGAAAAAGGGGATAGAAGTGCGCCGCGAGAAGTTGGGGATCCAAGAGGCGGACCACGAGACCACGGTCGCCAAGGAAGGGCGACTCCGGGCCATGGGTCTGACCTTCAAGAAGGAAAACGAAAAGGGCGAGCCGTTGAAGCCCTTTGAGATGCAGAACGTGGTTTGCATGGACATCGAGACTCTTACGGTCGCCCCGCGCGGCGGCCGGTTCTTCGTGTACGCCGTGGGGTGGATGTACAACGACGTGTACGAGGAGGTTGTTGCGGAGACGGTCGAGGACCTTGAGAAGAACCTCGTCATGGAGAAGGCGGTGGCGCGGTGGGTGGAGCTTCAGGAGGAGTACACCCAAGAGATCCATGATTTGGAGGTGGAGGCGAAGCGCAAGAGGAAGGGTTCGAAGCCCACTCCTCAAGAGCTCTTCATCTACTCTTACAATGGCGCCAAGTTCGACAGCGTCGAGATGTTCCGATCGATCATGGAAAAGACGGGCGAGGCTCCAACCGACCAGCTGCGAAGCAATGGCAAGTTCATCTCCTTCAAGTGGCAGCACTTGGTGGTGCGCGACGCGTGCTTGATCACGATGTCGTCCCTCAAGGCGGCGTGCGCGGCGTTTGGGCTTCTGGTCGCCAAGGGCTACCTCCCCCATCGCTACCTCCAAGACTGCGCCTCCTTCGAGGACGCGCTCGGCCGCTTGCACGCGAGGGTGACATGGAAGGACCTCGAGCCTTACATGGACTTCTTTAGCGACACCAAGGACAAGGAGCTCCACCAGCGCTTCTTTGGGAGGACGCACGAGGAGTGGACGAAGGCGCAGCCCCTCTACAAGGAGTGGGCGAAGGACAAGAACAAAACGTTCCACTTCTCGGCGAAGATGCGCGACTACCTCCGCACGGACGTCGATTGCTTGTACAAGTTGACCGGTCGGCTCGGCACACAAATGTGGGAGGACTATGCCGCCGACATCCGCGTGAAATGCACCTTGGGCAGCATCGCGGAGCATATCTGGCTTCACACGCAATTCAAGCCCATTCCCAAGCTCGCGACGGCGGAGCAGCACGACGCGTGGCAAAAGGTGAATTTGGGGGGCTTCTGCGGCCCCTTGGGGAAGTTCATCTACGACGTGACGAAGGACGGGGACGGTAAATGGATCCTGTGGAAGGTCGATGTGTGCTCCCTCTACCCGGCGGCGGCGGGGCGCATCACGTATGAGACGGGCGCGGGGGAGCAGAAACCGCTCGAAGAGTGGTACCATGGCTTTCCCGACCCCACGAATGGGTGGTATGTCAAGGACTATGGCGGCAAGGAGATGGCGGACGAGGACTACGACGAGCTCGCCTCGATGTACGGCATGATCACGGTGGAGTTCGACCAGCGCGACCTCAACTTTCCGTTCCTTCTTAGCCGCCTGCGGAGCTCGACCGTCGACGAGAAGGATGGGACGGTGCGCGTGGGCCAGATGCAGACCATGACGGCGACCATGGTGGGCAAGGAGGAGCACGCATTCGATCGCAAGGGCAACAAGATATGCGTGCAGACCGCCACGTACACCATCCCGATGATCCGCATGGCGTACAAGGCGGGCGTGAAGATCACGCTCGGCAAGTGCGAGTACGCCAAGGAGTCGTGCGAGCCCTTCCAAGATTACATGGACATCTTCTACAAGATGAAGAGTGACGCCGACGCGATCATTGATCCCATGGAGGCGGCCTACAAAGCCAAGGGCATCCACTCCTTCAGCGGCTACAAGGAATCCGATCGCCAGATCATGATCTCCGCGTTGTACAAGCGCATCACGGCCAAGCTGTTCTTGAACGGGCTCCTCGGTCGGTTGAACATGAAGCTCGAGCGCGAGCAACATTTGGTGACCCAGGATGTGAATGACTTGATCAACTTGATGACGAACTCGGACCACTACCACAACGTTCGAATCCAAGACGTCGAGTTCGACGACGACCATGACAAGTTTGCATATGCGTGCCAGTTCTTGGAGGGCGAGTACATCTACCACATCGAGAAGTTCAACGTGGCGCCGTACTTGACCGGGTACATGCTCGGCTACTCGAAGATGTTGATGCAGTGCTCGTTTCAGTTCCTCTCGGGGAACAAACGGCTCTACGCGGACGCCGTCAAGGCCATTCTCGAGTACACGGACACCGACTCGATCCTCTTCGCCGCCACCAAGGAGATGTGGGAGGCCTACAAGGCGCGCTTCGTGCCCCTCAAGAAGACGCTCGGCGGCATGGACCAAGAGGGCCCCGAGGAGGGCTACCTTGGCTGCGTCGTCGCCGGCCCCAAGAAGTATGCCTGCATTGCCAAGGACCACTACGATTGGCACGCCAACGGCGTCCCGGCGCGGGCGAACGTCAATCTCGACATCCTTGGGACTCTGCGGCAATGCGTGCTGGGCAAGACCATGGAGGTCAACTACTTTGGGATCCGCACGACGCCGTCGTACACGCTCGAGGTGTCGGCGCCGAACGCGGTCAAGAAGATGCGATTCATTTGCCTCAAGGGCGCCGTGGAAGGGACGGGCGAGGACATCTACGTGCGCCCGTGGAAGTCTTACGCGGAGTTCGCCGCCCACGCCGGCACCATCCACCCGATTGGCTGGAAGCCCAAGGAGGCGAAGCGCAAGACACCCAAGGAGAACAAGGCGCCCATGGAGACGATGGAGCCCGTTGAGCACAAGCTCGAGTTCAACACGTTCAAGGAGCTCCGCAAGAAGCGGCCCTTGCCGGAGGGCGTCGAGGAGCGGTACAAGGTGTACATCCTCGCCGAGGAGGTCGAGGAGGGATGCCCGGGGACCTACGTGGGGTTCACCGTGGACCTTGAGAACCGGCTCAAGCAGCACAACGCCGGCACGGGCGCCATGTGCACCCAAGGCCGCCAATGGCGCTTTCTCATGACCTTCGGCGGCTTCGCGAACAAGGAACACGCTCTCCGCTTCGAGGCGTACCTGCACAAGCAAGAGGGGGGCTACCACGTGTGGAAGGAGGTCGCGCAGAACGTCATCGACCACGTCTCCGAGTTTGGCGGGGTCTACATCGAGGACTAGCGTGGAAGGGAGGAGAGACTTTTTTAAAAAAATCATCCGCGTCGTCACTCGCTCTCACTCTCTACCTCATCCTCATAGCTGTACTTATAGTCGATCGCGATCGTCTCCGCTACTTCATGAGGAAGGCCGCATCGCATAAGAATCGCCATTACCTCCTTGTAACACATTTGAGGGCAATTCTCGCAATTCCAGGACTTGGCTCCCATGTGCGGGCAAGGGATTGGCATAGTCACGCAGCAATAGAATTCCTTTGTACCCGAGAAGTCGGTATGATTACATTCTGACAAGGGTGTGACGATCAGAATCTCTCACGGAAAAGTCTGGGACCCTAAGCAAGGATGGCCGCGCGCGCGCTCAAGGTAGCGACCCAACGCGTGATCGACGCGACCTCGAACGAAATGCACGAGCTCGCGGACGAGTCGGCGGAGCTCTCCGCGGCGTACTTGCGCGGCGCGGTGCCGTTCAAGCTGGCCATGAGCGTGTGCACTCGCTTCAAGGTGCATCGCCTCGCGCACAAGCACTTGATCCAGATTCGGCGCGGCCAATGCGTCGACACCGGCCGCCTGCGGCGCCTCATGGCGATTCACGTGGCGCAGATCGAACGCATGGGGTCGAGGGACGTCGAGTGCAACCGCACGTACTTTGCCGAAATGCTCGCGGCCATCGACGCCAACAACGAGTCGCTCGCGCGCCTTCAGCGGACCAAGCAATAAAATCTAGGTCATATATAAAAATGGTCTACGACGCCGACTACTACGAAAGCAACAAGCCGCACATCCGCAGACAATATCGCCGCTACTACGCGAGCAACGCGCCGCGCTTGAACGCGGGGCGCCGCACCAGGTACGCCGAGGCGCGCGAGGTGCGGCTCGCCAAGGCGCGGCACGACCGTGCGCCGTGTCCCCTATGCGGTCTCACCTTTCGCCGGCTCTACATCCCCAAGCACATTGAGCTCCGCCACGAAAATAAAGCCCCCATAGAGTAAGATACGGCCAATGGACTTTACGACGTTCATCGCGCAAAAGGACGAGATCGAGCCCGCGCTCAAGAGTGGGCTTTACATCGTCCAGCAATCCCACCTTCCAAAGCAGTACCAAGCATTCCGCATGGGACTCGCGGGGAAGACCGTGGACTCGAGCGCGACCGGTGACATGGGTTATAAAGCGAAACAGGCCTCGTTTAGCTCGAGATTCGGACAGTATTTGAATTACTTTCTCCCGACCAATGCGCAGGTCTACGCGTGCCTCACGGTGCCGCGGCGGATTAATTTGGGCTTCGCGTCGCGCGTACTCAACGAGCGCAACCCCAACGACGGGCGCGAGGACTACGCGCTCGGCTACAAGACGCTCATCGCGTCGAGGGAGGCGCAGCTCCACAAATTCGCCCTCGCCGAGGGCATGTCGAGGCTCGGCATGCCGGGCACCGCGGAGGAGAAGAAGCGGAGCGAGTTTTTCAAAGGAACGCTCGCGCAGGCAAAGGCGGCGATGAAGAGGGTGGGCGTGGGCACCATGTACGAGTTCACGAGCAACTCGATCGCCAGCATCAAGAAGACCAACCTCAAGGGCGGCCAAAGCATCGAGGAGACGATGGTGAAGCTCCGGGAGACGCCGCGCTTGGCCGCGGCAAGGGCTACCCTCGACCAATTGAGTAGTGGAGACACCGACTTGGCGGCGGCGATCATGAAGGCGGGGGCCGTGCGGCGCTCGTCGCGGCTCTCCTCCGGCACGAGCACGCCGCTCACGGTGGAGATGTCGGAGCGCGACTTGGGACGCCTAAGGAGCGGCGCGATGAACGAGACGATCACGCGCCTCGCGCGCAAGACGCCGCTGCGCCGGTCGGCGCGGCTCAGGAGTCGATGAGCCATTTTATAACCCCGAGAGTAAAAAAAGTATCGCGTGAGCATCAAAAGGGCGCGCCGCGCGTGGCGCATAGCGGGTGGTAGGGCTGCGCGGAGCAGAAACCGTCGCGCCACGCTTGCATGGGCACCTTGGCCTTGGGACGTTCCATGGTGACCTTGGGAGGGCCCACGGGTTCGTCCAAGGCGTGCGCAGGCAAGAAGTTTGCGAGCGAGTGCGCGGTCTCCCCCGATTGGGGCACGTATTGGAAGTCGGCGTAGCCAAGGTATTGCTCCGAAGTCGAGATGACGTCGCCGGCGACGGCGTAGATCTTGGGCCGCGCGCCGCAGTCCATCACGCCGCACGGGAGGGCGAACGCCTCGCCCAAGGGCGAAGAGCCCGGGTTGAAGCCCGTGTGCTCTTGGCCGTGGCGCCGCGCGAGGTCTTGGCCAATCGTGGAGCCGAGGCTGTGCCCCACCGTCTTCACCGCGCCGTAGCGCTCGAGGAGCGTCTCGTATTTTTGCTCCGTCGCCACAAAGCGCGGGTGGCGCGGCAAGAGCGGGTTGCGCTCGGCGCCGAGCACCACCGCGAGGTCGGTGAGCAAGTCCTCCGGCCGATTCGTCCCGGGGATGGAGAGGACCGCGCCCTTGGGCGTCTCGATGAGGACCGAGTCGGGGTCCGACATCTCTTCTTGGATCGTGTGGTCGGGCAGGTGCGCGTCCAAGTAGGCCTGCGCCGCCTCCACGCCGTCGTCTTGGTAGATGTAGCTCGCGTTGGCGAGGACGGCGTCGTCGTTCATCGCGGCGACCGCGTCGTCGTCCATGCTCTTTTTAAGGAAGCTAGGGATTATTCGGCGCCGCCACCCGAACGGTGCGCATGGCGTCCTCGCTCAGCACTTGCCGATCGCACTCCATGCCGCAGCACCGCAAGCGCTCGCAGCGGCTCCGGAGGAGGAAGGTGAAGAAGAGGCCGACCGCGCTCAGCGCCATCGCCATCGCCGAGAGGAGAAAGGTCGAGTTGGCCGAGACAAAGTCGCTCATTTACCATAGACGGGATAAATTTCATAGGGCAAGGTATTCGTTAAAGCCGCTCCGGAATTGCTTCGCCTTGTCCTTGGGATTAAAGTCGATGAAGAGGAACCCAAACGGCTTGGTCGTCGCGTGGGTGAAGAGCTTGTCAAACTTCTCAAGGTCGATCTCGGTCCCGATCTCGTTGTGGATCTTTTCGAGCTGGCTCTTGTGCTGCGCGGCGCTCTTGAAGAGGCACAAGGCCGTCGTATTCTCGCGGATCGGCCTTGGCAAGCCCTCGCCGTTGGCGGCGCAATAGCTTTGGCAGAGCATCGCGACGCTGATCCCCACTCCATCCGCAATGTGCCGATGCTTGATGCAAAAGTTGACCAAGCCACCGCGCGGCTTGAAGACGTCCGACCCCATGCAATCGTCGATGATGAGGAAGAGGCGCGGCGGGTGCGACGCGTCCTTGTACTTGTACGTGGGAGGCTTGGTGTAGAACCCGTCCTCCATGAAGAGCATGAGCATGTGCGGCGGAATGGCCTCGATGGGCGTCGATGAGTGGATGTACTTTTGAAACTCCTTGTACCGCTTCATCTTCTTCCAGTATTCGTCGTACTCCTCTTTCTCTTGCTCGACGATGGCGGTGACCACCTTGAGCACGCCCGCGTCCGGCTCAAGGACGTCCTCGTCGTCGAGCTTGAGCGGCGCGAAGATTTCGCGGTTTGAGTTGTAGGTGGGCGTGATCACCAAGCAGCGTTGCATAAGGTCGAGGTCGCGGAGCTTCTTGACGTACGAGACGATCGCGACCGTCTTCCCGCCGCCTCGCTTCCCCGAGAGCATCATGAGGCAGTGAAGCTTATTCACATCCTCCGGCGTGTCGATGGCGAAGGCCGACTTCTTTGGCGGAACAATGGGCCAGTGGATTTTCTTAGTCTTGATCATTTTCTATGGGACCCCCACAAAAAAGATACGTGCGATCAGTCCTCGCGCGCGACCTTGGTGGTCTTGACCGCGAAGCCGAAGGCGTCGATCCCGCGCTTGCGCACCGGCTTCCACACCACCATGTCGGTGACCTTGAACGACATGCCGAAGCGGCGGTTCTTGAACCAAAGCCCCGAGGTCTCGACGACGACGAGCACGCGCGACCCCTTCTCGATGTCGTCGACGGTGCCCTCGTAGAACGTGAACTCGTCGCCGGGGACGGCCACCACGATCGAGGTCTTCTTGTCGCCCGTGAGCTGGAGCTTCGAAGGCACAATGGGATCGTACTTGCCATCGGGGTGCACCTTGACACTCGGGGTGAAGATGTCCTTGACGGCCTTCTCGTCCATTTCCTTGCCAAGGAGCTCCTTCGAGCGCTTGACCACCTCCTTGATGTTTTGCTCGTCGAAGCCTTGGAAGACCTCGACGATCTTCTTGTCATCGACGACCAAGTCGAGCTTGCGGCGGCCGGGATCCGAGCCGGGGTACGAAGCGCTCACGCCAAAGGGGACCTTTGGAAGCGTCTCGAAGTCCTTGACGGGGTCGAAGTCTTGCTGAGCGACCTGCATTTTGATGGGTTCGCCCCCAACAAGCATCTTGACTTGCTTGCCCATCGTGGCAAGGGTTTCGGGGCCGTACTCGACCTTGACGCCGAGGAAGTTGGTGATCGGGGAAGTCATGGTTTGGTGGACACTCGGTCGAACCACGGGGTCCGATTCTGACTTTGCTTTTTTTCTGATTTTTCTTCGTACTTTTACCGGACCCTTTTTTCAGTCAGAAAGAAAATCGGAGTGGGCACAAGAAAAAAAAAAATGGGAAACGCCGTTTACTATCGCCCTATCAACAATGATTTGCTGGATGCATTTGTGAAGATTTACCGTGAGGTCGCGTTTTGGCAGACAAAAGAGGGACTCCTCTCCGAGTTTCCCGACACGAAGGACGCCGAAATTGGCTCGTACGACGACGCAGGCATAAAGCAATTCTGCGATGAAGTCGGGCTCCCATACACAGCCGTGACCGTGTACAAGTAAGAAATGTACCGGACCCGCGCGGAGAGGGTAGAAGATCGAAGAGCTTTAAAAAAACTTCAAGGGCGCTCAACCTTCCGGGTCTTGATCTTGAAGCCGAAGGCCTCGACGCCGCGGTTTTGCGTGGGGACGTCGAGCTCCGCAGGGTCAAGGCCGCTCTTGCTTTTGCGCGGCCTGCGCGCGGGCTTCCACACCACAATGTCGGTGACGGTGAACACCATGCCGAAGTCGAGGCCCTCGAACCAGAGGCCCGAGGCCTCGATACTTGCGAGCACGCGCGAGCCGCGTACGATGTCCCGCATCTCGCCCTCCTTGGTCTTGAGCTCCTTGCCACGAACGGCCGTGACGATAGTGGTCTTCCTGTCGCCCGATTGCACGACCTTGGGGTACATCAAGGGTTTTCCTTGATACTCTTGCGTATTGATGACGGCATAGTAGTGTCGGTCCACCGTCTCGCGGTCCAGCTCTTGGCCAAACCATGATTTCGAGTGCTCCACCGCCATGGCCTTGTTCTTCTCGTCCAACTTCTTGAGAATCTCGGCGATCGCGGGGCCTACGGTCACAGCAAGTGGCCAGCGTATGGACCGGGGGTTAAACGGTGCGCTCTGATCGTAAGGCACGTATGGCAAGTCGTCGACTTCCTTGGACGAGTCGAAGACTTCCTTGAAGAGCTGGTATTGAATGCGCTTGCCCTCGGCGCGCACGTCGACCACCTTGTGACCGTTGGAGGCGATGCTTGGCTCAAGGTACTCAACGAGGTCGGGGTTGAGCTTCAAGATCGAGGGAGCCATGGTTCCAGGGTCCCCTTCCAAAGACTTTCATTCTGACTTGCTCGGTGAAGAAAAAAATGGGCCGCCCTACCGGCAAATGTCGTTGGCGTAGAGCTTCCACGAGAGGGTAAAGGCGGGCGGGGTGGGGCCTAGGTAGAGCGCAAACCCGGTGAACCGATCCGAGGTGCTCGCCGCGAGCATGCGCGCGCTCGAGAGCACCGAGTTCATAAAGGTCGAGGTGGGCGCGACCGAGTAGGTGCTCCACGTGTGCGAGGCAAGGTAGCGATCGCCAAGGTGCATCTTGACCTCGGCGTCGAGGTGGTTGGTCGTGGACACGGGGTCGGCCGGCACCTTGAGCGTGACCCCGTAGAGCGGGTTGGTGCCCGGGCTCGCGATGGTGCGTAGCTGCATCGCGGTCTCGATGCGGCTCCCGGCCAAGGAGGTGCCGTTGACCGCCCACTGCAATTGAATGGTCTGCACGGTCGCGCTTATGTTGTCGATCACCAAGTCGAGGGTGTAATCGCTCCCGGGGTCCAAGGTGAGCCCGAAGGGCACAATGTCGCCCGGCGCTGAGGGGGGCGCGGTGTACTTTCGCTTGCCGCTCGCAATCAAGTTGCGTGTCTGCGCGCGATGCCAATGGGAGAACATTTCCAAGGACGCAAGATTTTAAAGGCTCGACGGGAGAAACGAGTAGAGCGAGGACGTGGGCTTGGTGATGCGCCCGCTCGTGGGCTTCTGCCACGAGTATGCCAAGCCCTTGGGCTGTCCGCGCGCGTACCCGAATTGGGGCTGGAGGCCTTCCAAGGGGTCCGTCCAAGGGATGGCCTGCCTACGTGTCATCCAAGGCGCGGGCTTGAGGGGCATGACGCCTTGGGAGAGCTGAATCGGCCCGAAGACGCCGCCGCGGTCCCATATGGGCTTTGGCGCGACGTAGAAGTTGCGGTCCCACTCGGTGGTCTTGCCCACGACTTGCCCGGCGACCGCCAAGTCGCTCACGTTGAGCGGCGGGCCCTTGGGCCGCGCGCTCGGGTTGGGAACTCTGAGGGTGTTCATTTCCTTTGGACGAGATAAAAAAAATCGGTGGCGCGCTTAGCTGACCACCTCGAGCGTGCGCCCGAAGCCGATCTTCAAGAGCGACGTGTTGATCGCGTAGATCACGACCGAGGCTTGGCCGTTGGTGTCGCCGACGTTTTGCGTGACGAGCTGGCACGACGCCGCCATGCTCCGCGTGTCCAAGCCGGACTGGAGCCGGGAGAAGGAGGAGTTGGGAAGGTTGAGCCGGACGCCAAAGGCGAAGTAGTCGCTCTCGAACATCTTCAAGGACATTTGATCGCAAGGGTCCATGGGGACGTCGAAGCAATCCTTGGTGAGCCCGAACACCTCGAGCGGGTTGGCTTGGTACTGTGGGAACGCGCTCGAGTTGATCGTATACTGCATGAGCGGGTACGAGTTGGCCGGGTTGGCCTCGAGCGTGTGCTGGAAGTACGTAGAAAGCCAGCGTTCGCAATTGTTGTTAAGGCGTGCGGTACCGCCGCGGTCGAGCTGAGAGATCATTCCCATGTTGCCCGCGTTGTTCCCCGCGGCATCGGTCACGTTGGCGACCGAATCCTTGAACCCGAACGCGGTCACCGGCGCCTTTTGCGTAGCGTAGGAGGGCTTCCGGAAGATTGTAATGATCTTGTCGAGCGACGACGACGAGGTCGAGAAGAGGGTAGCTCCCGTGTGTGTGTTGATGGAGGACGTCCACGATTCAAAAGGGACTGTGAGGTGCCCGAGATCGCTCATGCGTTGCGTCAACATGTCCGTGTAGGCTTGGTTGGCGATGCTGAACACGTCCACGTTTAGCCTTGTATTGTACAGCTTGAAGGTGCATCCGAGCGCGCCGTCCTTGGCAAAGGAGTTGGCTTCGGTCGGCGCATTGTTCTCGGAGCCCGCGGACGACGTGAGAACGCTATTCGAGGCAAGGACGTAGTTGATCGTGATTGGGGGGACCAAGGCCGTGTTGAACAGCCGCGGGGCGGCTTGGAAGAAGCCGCGCCACTTGTCGATGCACAGGGCGATGCGATTGCTTTGCGGGCTGTATCCCTCGCAGAGGTTTTGAGCCCCGAGGGTTGCGGGAGGGATCAGGCCGTTCCCGCCGCCATCGACGTAGCTCAAGTAGCGCACCATCTCCGGGTGGCCGAGCGCAAAGTCGAGCATGTGCTCCTCCGTAAACTTGCCGTAGAGGTGGCACAAGGAGTTGTAGTGCACGCCGCTGTCAAAGACCGTGATCCCGCCCATCACCACGGAATAGCTCTCGATGAGCGAGTCGGCGCGGGGCGGGAGCCGCGCCTCGCCCACGGAGGGCGTCCCGTCCGCGCCAAACGTTTGGACGGCCATTGAGAGCTTGAGGGTGCGCATGTCGATCACCGCCGCGGTCGGGAGTTGGAACGAGATGATTTGCTGCGCGCCGATGCCTCCGGGGCCGCCGTTCAACGGCTCGACGCGGATGTTATTCTTGGAGACGCCCGTGAGGAGCTGAGCTCCGTAGCTCAATTCGGCACTAAGCATGGTTGTTGGGGGTTTCCCCCATGGCAACATTTTTTATCGTCGGCCGACCAGCCCGTGGTTGTGGGCGCGCGCGCTTCGGGGCTCGGGCACGGGCCGCTGCGCCCACGCGTTCCTCGTCGCGTTGTTCGTGATGTACGCGTTGGGATCGAGCATCTGCAACGCCATCGCCGTCTCGCTCGGCGTCGCGGGGTTGGGAAGGCGCGCGAAGCGGGTCTGGTTGGGCAACGCGGTTTGAAGCACCTCGATCGAGACGGTGGCGCCGAAGAAGAGGTTGCCGAGCGTCGATTGGCGCGTCCCCGAGCCCGTCGCCGTTTGGGAGTCCGCCCCGAGCGCCCGGTTCAAGGGGCGGCCCTTGTGATCGGTCAGGAAGAGCGAGAGGTACGAGAGCGTCCTTTGCGGCAAGATCATCTTGAACATATCGATCGACTCGGCCTCCCACTCGGAGAATTCGAGGTTGATCGGGATGCGCGCGAAGATGGTCGAGTTCTGCGACATTTGCCCGTACGGGGGGAATTGCGGGCTCAAACTGCTCATCTCAATGTTCGTGGAGAGCTGGCCGCACCGCAAGTACACGTGCGTGTCGGTCGAGCGCTGCATTGGGTAGAGCCCGCTAACGACGATGGTGGTGGCGGTGACGGTCACGTTGAACGAGGGCGCCGTCGAGGCGGTGCCCACGATGCGGTCGCCACCAAGGAGCGCCCACAGATCGCCGTCCCGCTCGAAGCTTTGAATTAGGACGGACGTCAAGTTGTGCGCCACGGTAGCGCCGGTGGCGTCTTGCGTCGTCAACGTAAATTGCATGATGCGGTCGCGGTTTTGGGCCAGCGTCTCGGTGGCCGGGGGGCTCTCGCCGCTCACCGTGGCCTGCGTGACGGTCGACCCCGCCGCGGCGGACGCGGCGACGATGAGCGGTTCAAGGGCGGCCGCGAAGGCCGCGCTCAGCTCGTAGAGCGTCTCGTACCACCCCGGCGCCATGGCGCCCTCGACGGGGACGGCGGAGGCCGACGTCGTGAGGACAAACTTGGTGTTGTTGAAGTTGACGGGAGAGAAGTTGGAGTACATTGAAAACTGCTTGAGCGAGAGCCGAATCACCTCGCCGTCGCGGGCGTCGATCGTTTGGCCAAGGGCGACGGTGCAATGGTCGCCTTGCGCCTTGCCGTTCGTGCCATCGCGGGTGTCAATGAAGAGACTTTGGCTCGAGACCACCTTCGAGTGCTCCATCGTTTACCGTAGGCTCAGAATTTTTTGCGGGGGCGAACACACCGTCGACCACGCCCGGAGTCGGGAAGGGGCAGGCGTACTCGGAGTCGGACGTTTGCTCAAAGTACCCCGAGTTGATCTTCTCCCTCAGCTCGTCCTTGGGCGTGTTATGGCAAAAGTCCCACCACCACGAGGCCATCGTGGGGCAAAGCTCGGGGTTTTGCGCGCAGAGCAGCTTGAGCTCGGCGTCGCGTCTCGCCATGGTGAGCTTGTCGTAAGGGTACAAGCCGTCGGTGCCGGCGGTGCGCTTGAGGTCGTCCATGGTTTATTCGTAAGGCGCGAAAAAAAATCCTTGGCCTACAGAAAGAATATGCCTTGGACCGGCATCCTCTCGGACGAGTACATCAAGAAGAAATCGATCTCGCGCCCGCTACCGTTCAATGCGCACCACGGCGTGCACGCTCGCCCGCCGCGGAAGGCGCATGAGTCGCCCTTCTTCGCGCCCATGCCGCGCTACACCACCGCCCGCTCGGACCGCGCCGAGTACCTGTACACGCTCGCCGCGCTCGAAAACCCCCAAGCCCCGGACTATGGCAAGCAGCGCTCCTTGTACCATACCGCCCTCGAGGCGTACCGCGCGCGGTCGCTGCCGCCGCAAATGCCCGAGGAGGACGAGGTCGTCTTCGATCCCCGGCACAACCGCGAAGTCTCGGCCTTGACGCCGCCGCGCTACAAGAGCCCCTTGACGTCCATGGAGTGGGCGCTCACGGCCGGGCGGCGCATCGTCGATTTGCGGGAGCGCGCGGGCCTCAGCCCGGAGCTCTTCAAGGAGCTGCCCTTGAATGTGAAGTACCTTGTGGGCGGCCTTCCCGACGTCGACCCCAAGGCCGTCTTGCCCGCGATCTCGGAGGGTAGCTTCAAGGAGGACCCGTCCTACGACTTCGTGTTGCGGAAGCTCCTTAGCAACGCCGACGAGGCGAAGCGCGCGCGCATTGAGGACCTCGTCGAGGAGATGAGCGCGCCCTTCGCCCCGGAGCCCACGACGTCGCTCGAGCCCCTCATCGCCTCCCCGCTCCCCGCGAGCACCGAGCCGCTCACAGCCTCGGCGTTCGGGGCTCTGAGCCACTCCCCCGGGTAAAAAAAATATTGCGCAAGGGGCAAAAGCCATGACGACAAAGGGCCGCCCTTCCAAGACCCATCACGGCGACAAGGCCTACACCACCAAACAAGGTGACAAGAATTACCACCGCCGCGGGCACTTGGTCAAGGGGACGCCGTACTGCCACAAGCGGTGCGTGCCCACGGCCAAGCAAGTCTCGAAGCTCCCGCCCGCCTTGGTCTCGTGGCTCCGCACTAGATCTGCTCGATGAGCGGTCTCGCCTTGGCCTTGACGGGCGGCGCTTCCGCCTTGGGCTTTGGCCGCTTCCTCTTTACGAAGACCACGTTCGAATCCGATTGGAAGACGTCCTCATCGGACGAGCTTTGCTCGACGACGATGGTGGGTTGGGCTACCTTCTTTTTTCGCTTGGGCGCGGGCGCGGGCGTGGGGGCGGGGGCGGGTTCGGGCTCGGGCTCAAGGGCGGGCTCGGGGGCGGGCTCGGGCTCGGGGGCTGGCTCGGGCTCGGGCTCGGTCTCCTCCGAAGCCCCCCCTCGCTCCTCCCCCTTCTCTAGCTCCGCCGCCTTGGACCTTAGGCGCGTAGCGGCGAGTTCCTTACGCTTCTTGAGAGCCAAGGCTCTAGCGCGGGCTAGGTGCGCGAGTTGGGCTTCGGTCAAGGACTTCTTGGGATCGGTCATGGGTGGGGTAGGTATCTACTTTACTATAGGTTTAGAAAATTTAAGGTGGTGGTGTCAAGGGATTCAGGGTTTTTTATTCGACTCTACTCCATCGCTCAAGCCTCCTCGGCCGCCGAAGCCTCTCCGGCCTTCGTCACCTTTTGCTTCTTGGCCTTCTTGGTCTTCTTGGTCTTTCCATCCGCCGAAGGAGCCTCTCCG
>Ga0209336_10000899_pt1 | contig 14913 bp, 23 predicted proteins | sample LinPmetageLP32_FD_184042 | JGI IMG/M metagenome (GOLD analysis project Ga0209336, IMG submission 184042) | Marine viral communities from the Pacific Ocean - LP-32 (SPAdes) (version 2) | ecosystem: Environmental > Aquatic > Marine > Oceanic | place: Pacific Ocean | collected 2009-08-23 | reverse complement strand
AGGCTGTCCTTTGTACTGTCCAACTAAGTCAGTTGTACCTGCATATATTTTAGGATGGTATAGATTAATCTCTGATCCCCATATCTCATCAACATCGCCCATTGCATTGTCACGAACTTGTTCAGCCATTCGATGAGCTTGTTGTGCATAAGGGTTTGATCCTGGAGTAGGCCATTCACCAAACTCAATATAGTCTTCAAGATACTTGTGCATACGTGTACCAACACTGGCCGCTTCTGTTACAATTTCTTGTGCTTTTGCTTCGCCTACTCTCTTACGCCAAGCAATTAAATGGCTCTTATCTTTTGTTTTATCAAGGATCGTTGTAACACTTGCGACTGCATTGCCGTCTGGACATGCGTATAAACGCTTGCCATCTATCTGTTTACGTTTGATTTCTTTATAGTCGTATCTCTCTGTAATTAAACTCATTAGTTCTCCGTATAGTATACTGCTTCTAGCTTTATTGGATTGTTACCTGTTGCATGACCTGCAACTCTTGTAGAACAATCTCCGCCTATTCCTTTTAGTAATGCTCTTTCTAATTGTGCTTGGTCGTATGTTAGTTTATGATTTGCTTTACTAACAATTTCGTTTGTTATTACATCATCTTTGCGTGTTTGTAGTGCAATAATGCCTTGTCCAACTGCTGGCACCATGCTAGTCAAACGTTCGTAATCTCTTTTAATACCTAGTGCGTCTAATCCTGCTTCTGCAAGTACAATAGCATCATACTCACCTGCATCTAACTTTGCAAGTCTTGTATCAATGTTACCACGTATAGGTTTAATTTGTACATTAACTCCAGAGTATAGTTGTTCTAGTTGTGCTTTACGTCTTGGACTGCTTGTACCTATTACAAAGCCATCAAACACTTTACCTATCAATACATCGTAAGGCCTGTTGCGTTCTAATACTGCACAGATATGTAAGTCAGGATGTTCTACATCGCCTGGCATGTCTTTTAAACTGTGTACACCAACATCAATAAGTCCATACTTTAATCCGTATTCAATAGCATTACAAAATACACCTTTGCCGCCAATCTCATGTATAGGAGTATCAGGATTAAGATCTCCATCTGTTTGTATTACTTCAATGGTTCCTTGCCCTATTGCTTTTATAGCCTTGTCAGCATATGCTAACGCTAACTTACTACCACGCACACCTACTCTAATCATTCAATTCCCCATTAGTTTTTATTCTATAAGTTCCGTCTCTTTTAAAATGCATAGCATTAAAAATACAAGTCCATATGGAGGATATGTATCCGTACTTAGGTGCTTGTTGCTTGTACCAGAACCAAAAGTCTTTAAGCAATGTCAAAATCCCATACTAAACAACGTCTGTTATCTTCAGTTGGGTAAGCACCATGCCATACCCTATCGTCCATAACAACTACTCTACCTGGAGTAGGATGGAACTTGTGATCATATGTATAACCAAATTGGTTTTGCATAATTGTATACATACAACCGTTAAACTGATTTGTCTTTGAAGGAGTTATATGATCAAACAGCATTACACTAGATGCAAAACGTTTGTTCTGTTGAGTCATTCTATCTGTTGAATGAAAGTGTCCAGCTTGCCAACCTCCTGGAAAGTAATTAATAGTCCAGGCTTTTGATTCCTGTCCTTCAGTACGTTCTGCTATATGTGTAACAGGAAGGTCAACTTGTTTAAAACAGTCAAGTAACCAAGTTTTGTAAGTAGTTCGTTGTTTGTTCCATTCATCATATTCTAAAGGTTTCTGTATGCCGTTAACTGTGCAAGTACCTTTGGAGATATCTGAAGAGGTAAAGTCAAACAAACTTTCCATTTCTTGGTAGTGTGGATAAATTGCACTTACGACCCAATGTTGATTCTGGGTCATGTACAATTCTATATCGTTAACTTTCTTTAAAAGACTCATTCTTAACTCCTATTATACATATTATATAACAAAAGTTACAAGAAGTCAAGTGTTTTTTTGGATTTATTTCATTGCGTTGGCTGTAGCTCTTCCAGCCATATTATCTACAGTTTTGTCTTCTGGTTCTGCTTGAGGTTCTTCGCCGCCAGCTAATACTAAACCAGCTTCATCAAAACTATTAACTAAGTTTTGTAAACGCTGATCGCTGTTGTATGCAACGACGAAGCTCTCTCTATTGTATTGTTCTGCGCCTGCATTGGCAAGATACTTATTAAGGTCGTCCCAACCAATTCTAGTTGCGCCTTCTTGAGCTTTTAGATGTATTACTTGTGATAACTTATCGGATACTGTTTCAGATAATGAGTTTAGTCTTTTTTTTTCGAATCTGCTAGTAGCAACCCTAAACGCTTTGAAAGCTGTATGCTTTCTCGCTTGCCGCGATCGTCTGCTTCATCTCCGCCTGCTGATGCGTCTGCCGCCGCAAACTCATCATCGCCTTCAGGGGCGTCTGCTTCCATATCTGCATCAACGGTTGGCTCCATGTCCATATCGTCATCTGCAGGTACTTCATCGCCCATTGTGTCAGGTGCACCTTCGCCTGTTAAAATAGCTACGCCACTTGTAAGGGAATCTCGTGTGCTTTCCAATGATGTAAATAGTGAGCCTAATGCTGGTTTGACTGTGTTAATAAATGTTTCACTTTGGTCAATACCCATTTCGTCTCTAATCTTATCGCCTAATTCTAACATGCTTTCTGTTTGCATTTCTGCTGTGTCTTCCATCCAGCCTGTGATTCTGTCTACCATGTCCTTTGCGGCCATTACTAATGTTGCTTGTTCTTCTGCGCCTTCGCGTACTACTGATTCTTTCTTAGCATCTTTTGCCGCGCCGTCCATTGGCTCTGTTTTGTTGCCATCTTTGTCTAAGTCTAAGAAGTCTGGCTTCTTACCTTTGCCTGCTTTTTTATCTTTTGATTTGCCTTTGCCTTTTTTACCAGCCATCATCTTTTGGAAGGCGGCTTTTTGTGCTGGGCTTTGTTTTTCTTCGATTGTTTCACGCTCTGCTATTGCTGTGTTCAGAAGTTCAAGGAACAATTTATTCTTCTGATATGTTTCGCTAGTGTGAACTGCATCAAAACTTTCGTTAGTTTCAACTTGTGATAAAGTTGTTCTAAGTCTGTTGCGAGCATCTTCTAATTGCTCTGTGGTAAATTTATCTACATTGATTGTTTTACCATATTTTTTAGCCAAGTTCTCGTTAAGTGATTTCACTGTAACTGGCTTTGAAAATTCGTTAATAAGCATGTTATTGTTCCTTTGTCATTATGTATTTATTTATCAAAGATATAACTTTCTATCTGGGCAAGTGAGCTCCATGCTCGATCCGTTGCAATGTCAAATTTAACCTCTGATGCCTCTATCCTTTGTATATCCTTGCTAATTTGCATAGATCGTTTTGCAAATAGTGCGTCCATATAGTGTTTAGATACTTTATCATCTAACTTTGTGATCTCTCTAATACTATTACTAGGACCATGCTCTGCTGTTGTCTTTGCAATAGCAAGTGCCGCGGCCTTAGTGAATGTAGTAACTACGTGCTTATTAGTACTTATGTCAAAGATACGATAACCGTTCGCATGTTTTCGTATAACTATGTTCTTAACACGTATACTATTGCCTTTTTCATATGGAATTGGTAACTCGGATAGTCCGTGTACTACAATTTCCTCTAGTTCTTTGGCTAATTCTTTGTCAAAACTCATTCGCTACGACCATTACAGTTCCATCTTGTATTAGTTTACTTACTAATGCTTTGCGTATCAGACCCTCAATTACGAATCTGTCTCTCTCTGAATAACTGTCTAATGATCTAACATGATTACACTTTTTCAACGTTGCCCGTTCTTCGTTTGTGCATTGAATAGTAAATTCATGTATAAGTTCGTTTATTTTCATTTTATACTAGCAATCTGTTGTTTCAACTGTGTTGTAGTATCTTTATGACTTTTTTCTTGTGCTTTTAATTGTGCTTGTAAAGTTTTCTTTTGCTGTTGCATAACTTTTGGATCTTGCATTGCTACATCGTCTACTGCTTGTCCATTATCTATACCGCCTTGACTGCCACCTTTTAATTTGTTTACAGCATCTTTGCCCATCTGTACTGTATTCTTAACAGCATTAACACCTTGCTTGGCTACGTTAACACCTTTCTTAACAACATTGGCTCCTGTCTTAACAGCATTGGCGCCTGCTCTTGCACCTTGACCTATCATCTTAGCACCTTTGATAGCTCCCATTCCAATAGTTCTTGCTCCAGCAACTACAGCTGGTATTATCTCGTCCAATTGTTCTTCGGTTAGATGAGGATACATTTCTTTTGCTTTTTGTCTTTCGTCTATTTGAAATTGTTTAAATCTCATTTGCTCATCCTTTTACGTTTTGCTGTTGAACGTCTTGTTGGTTTCATTCTAGTTTTGTTTAATCTTGCAATACGTTTTGATTGAGCTCCCATTCTTTTTTGGAACTTAGTCTTAATACCAATTAGTGGAGACTTTCTAGCTCTAGTCTTTTTCATTGTAAGTTTAGATTTGATATTAATTGGAGCATTACACGTTGTAGCTTTAGCAACAATACGTCCTTTACGTGAGCCACTAGTACAACGATACTTACGTGTTACTTTACCTTTGCTTCTTCCAAAAGTAGTAACAGCTCCTTCAATGATAATATCTGCAATAATCATCTTTTTCTCTTATTCAATCTTTTTAATGCAATTGAAGCTGGATTTGTACGCTTAGTTCTCTTAGCCTTACGTGCCATTCTTGCACCAAGCCTAGCTCGTGTACGCTTCATCGATAATTTCTTTTTAATATTAGGTGCGGCAAAACATTGTGCTATCTTAGAGACAATACGACCTGTTCGTATACCACTGGCACAACGATATTTTCTAACTACTTTTTTGCCTGTTCTTCCCCATATTTGCTTTTCGCTTAGGTCAGAAGATACGATCTCTGTTATTAACATAACAGTATTTATATAATTTAATTATGAAAAGTTAATAAGAAGAACTACGATAGTACTCAGTAGTCCTGCAACGATAGTGCCAGTTGCACCAATAATTACTTTAGTTAGTGACTTGTTACCGTGTGTAATGTCTGCATGGATATGCTCAACTTTAGCTTCAATTTTATCTAAACGTGATTCTAAATTTTGGTATCTTTGTTCACACATATCAACATGTGCTTCTAAGTTTTCACGTTCTAAGTTTGTGGCTTTAGTTTTTGCCATATTATATTCTCCATTTGTCCCTTGCTCAAAGGGTATTAGTAAACTCTAAGTTAGCCTAATTAATAAGTTGTTACTCTGCCTTGAATATAATGTTTTTAGCCTTTGGTGTTGTTCTAAACACATTATTATTTATCTGAATTGTTTCATTTAGTTCACCAATAACAGGAACTAAATTAAAATCTTCTTGAAGATCTTCAGTGGGTGGAAAGTATTGATACTCGTCTGTTGTACACTTAACTTCCCATACTCTATGCTTGCCAATATAGTCAGTACCAAAGCCTAACTTCTTAAACTCTGCGGCAGTATAGTCTGTAGCTACAGGTGCTTCACAATATATATTTGTTCTAAGCATCATAGTCTGCACAAACGTCATCCAGTTAGCCTGTTGGCCAATAGCAGTTCTATCTGTGCTATTGTTTCTGCGTTGCTTTGTTTCGCTGATGTCTATTAGTGAATATACTTTCATATAACTACTTATCGGTCATAAAAAAAGGGTGCCGTAAAAACGACACCCTTTAAGTTTCTATTAGCTATCCTAGCTAATTAGTTATTCACTAATTACGCTGTGTGTGGATATACTTCAATAAAGTCTGCTAATACTGACATTGTGATACCAGTTGAACCTGTACCAAAGTTTGAAGCGGCTGTTGCTACTCCTGTACCTTGAATTGCAACTTGTACGTTATCAGTTGTTCCACTTGTGAATACACCTGATTCTGTAAGTGGAGCAACGCCTGCGATTGTGTGTGCATCGTTTGTTCCAGCTACGTCACCTGCTGATAGGTATTGTAAAGCCGCTTTAAGTTCTGCTTCTGTCATGTTTGTTTTTGCTAAGTTTAAGATTCTAGTTCTTCCGCCTAGACCATTTGATGTTCCAGCTTTTCCGCCGTTACCTTGTGCTTGTCCTGCCATTTTATTCTCCTATGTTTTCTCTAATGACCAATTCCGCTACTCTGCGAAGTTGTTATAAGTATTTACCAATTAGTGAAAAAACACCCTATTTACGGCTATTTTTAGCTCGATTTTCTAAAGCTCTTAGGGCTTGTACGTAACCTGCACCGCCTTTTGCTATATTATCTAGTATAATAATAGCTGGAATGTATGCTTGGAGTATGTTTGCAGGTATACTCTTACCATCTTTAGCAAGTTCTAAAAATTTCTTTGTTAGCATTAAATTCTTAGATCCTACTAGTCGTAAGTAACCTGCCATGTCTTGACTTGTTACTGCAATATCCGGAATACTTACTTTTGGTTCTGGATCACTTACTTTGTATACTTCAAGATCTCTTTCTGCTGAAAGTTCTTCTAAGTATTGTATGATGTCACTGTTTCTTAACTTAGCACGAGCCGCAAGTAATAATCTTGTAACCAACTGTTTTTTACTATTCGAAGATAGAGATGAGAAACTAAAAACATTTCTCCTAACAGCTTTGTAATCACTGTTAGTAATCTTTAGAGCAGATTCAATATTAATAAAAGTTTGTTGGTCTTGTTGTGCATTACCTGCACCACCCATTTTTAGTTTAGAAACATATCTATTAAAAGCCATTAACGGAAACTGTGTGCTTCTACGCATTATACTTGCCGCGCCTGGATCTTTTAATTTATCTAGTGCATCTTTGTCACCTACAATAAAGTAGATGAAGTTGTATAAGTCAGTGCTTGACATTCTAAAATGATTGTAGTTGTCATGCCCTGATGTCTTCTTAGCATACCCATGTGCATATGCCGCCATGTTTGGAAACTTTCTAAGAACTTCCATAATAAGCATAGTTAGATATGCTCGCTCGCAACAGTCTGTATAGGTAAGTGTCTTTAATGCACCACCTTGTCTAGTCAGTCTAGCTTCGTGAAGTTCTTTAATGAATTCCATTAGTAGTTACTTCGGCCGCCGTCTGGTCTTCTATCTGCACCTGAAAGATTAGCCATGTTAGCCATCATGTTTTTCATTTCATCAGGGCCTTTGGCTGATACTATTTGTTTCAATTTACCCGAGTCCATTACTATTGCAGTCATTCTTTCAACTGCTGAAGGTTTAAACATATTAGCAATACTACCTGGCTTTGAACTATCTATCATGTTGAGTAGTAATGACGCTGTTTTATCATCCATTTCAACTTCTGTACCATCTTCTGTTTTGATTGTTTGTTGCGATCCAATATTTAGAATCTTCTTTAACTGATTAGCTGGATGGTCTGTATAGCTTTTGTCAGTCATTCCACGCTCGTCATTATCTAACTCACTACCTACACCTCTTAGGCCAAAGTCATCATCTCCGTACTTTTCATTTAGGTCTTTCATTTTCATAGTTTTTCTCCTATCTCTCTACTGCTCTATTAGCGGCAGTAAACACTGCTCTGTTAACTAATTTAATATCGCCTTCAGGATGAGCTAACACATACCCTTCGCCGCCTTCTTTACCATCTGTCTTAGCTTTAACCGCATTTGGGTTTTTATCTAAGTCAGCAATTATACTATCTTTTGCTTTCATTATACCTGTAACAACTTCAAACAACGATGTCCAAGCATTCATGTTCTGCTTAATGTATTCAATGATCTTTTGTTGTTTACCTTGGCTTATTCCTTTTTGTGCTACTAACCATTTAGTGAAGTCACGTCCTAGGTTATCAAGTCCGGTATCAACTTTACTGTTCATGTACTTGTAAATTATCTTTGGAAAGTCTTTCATTTTCATTTGTGTAAGTTTGTTTATGTCTAGTAAACTATCGATGTCTGCTGAGTCTTTCTTAATTATTTGTGCAAGCCTATCAAGTTCTTCGTTAGGAACTTGTGCTGGTTGCTCAATAGTCACAGGAGGTACAACTAATAACTGATTACCTTCAAATATATCTAAGTCTTTAAGTGGATGTTCGCTACCGTCTGGGTCTACCATTCTGTGTACGACTACACCAGCACTTGATTTAGCAATCTTCTTGCCTAGATCACTTGCAACATCAACAGCATACTCTACAAGTTGCGGTTTAAATACAAAATTCTTTTCTATTACTGGTGGAGTGTTATAATATAACAAGTCGCCTTTGAAGTAACCTCTGTAGGCTTTTGGTACTGCTTTTTCAAACACACCAAATGCTTGTGCCATGCTGTCTGCAAATGCTATACGCTTTGGATCATCTTTGTTTATTCCGCCGCTTCGCATAAGCAGTTCTTGTTTAAGTGCATCTGGACTAGTTGTTCTACCAACTCCTTTTGATTTAACAAATCCGCTTTTGTCTGTGAATACAAATTCACCATCATCATTACGTCCAAAAACAACTGCGGGAGATCCGTCCCATTTAAGTGTAACGTTTCCTTGTCCGCCTTGTGACATATTACGTAACGAAGCTAACGCTCTCATTGCTCCTTGTGAACCTTGTAAGTAAACTAAATCTTCTGCATGATCAATCCTTGCGGCTTCTCTAATAATACTTTCATTGTTTTGAGATTCAGTTTTAATAACCCAACCTGATTTGTCCCAGCCCTTGGCAGTGTAATCTTTCTTTGAAATTTCTCTTTCATCTTTTGCATTGTTAGGATGAAATATTACGACTGCATTTTTAGGAACTATTTTCCAATTTGCTTTTGTATATTTCTCAACATCGTTTGCCGCAACAGTTTTAAATACTTGTTGGCCTTTAACTCTACCTTTAACAGTAACAGTATTACCTATGATTCTCTGTCCTACCCTTGTGCCTATGTCACTAACTTGACCTAGCGTAGTTTTACGTCCACCAGCATCTTTATAAGTCTTAGCCATAGCACCAATAGAGTCTTGTGATCCTTTACGTCCAACAGCATAGCCACCTTTGAAGGTATCTAATGCTTTACCTATAAAATTCTTTTCATCAACTCTTGTTTTAGCCTGTAACATACCTGCTACCATACCACGTGTCTCTGGTAAAGGTAATCCTTGCTTTTCAAAGTTTGCAAACGCATCTGCTGTTAATGCTTCGTAGTCTGGACTGTTCTTAATCTTCTTAACTATAGTTTCAACACTGTCTAAGTCAGCACGGGTAGAACCTTGTCCTAGTAATGCCACTGCAACTTCATCTGGTGCACCAGCAACAAGATCATTTGTTTCTCTATCAAGTAATCCTTTACCTGGAGACCATTTAAATCCTCTTGCCTTTGCCATACTGGCAAGCATAATTGCTCTGTGAGCACCTTTGTATACTGTTCCGTCGCCTGTGCCTTTAAATGCAAACTTCATTGCTTCTGGATTACCAAACATTAAATCTGTTTGTACGTATCCGTTGTTAGGGTTTCCGTTGATAGGTGTTTTAAAATGAACACTAATACCTGACTTAGCAACCCATTGCCTAGTAGTATCGTCTGGATGATTTTTCATCTTCCATGCGTTAAGTTTATCAAACAACTCTTGCTTGTCTACCTTACTTGCATCAATAGCAACATCTAAGTCGCCTGATGTATCTTTAATACCTGTTGAGCCTAATTTCATATCAGTATGATTTAACCCTGTAATCTTTTCTAACCATGCAAGTGTTGGATCAACATCGTTTCTAGCAATGCGTTGTGTAACAGGTGTACCCTGTTCATCTTTGAATATGTTTCCACCTTCTTTAAGAATCATTTTTTTTGCTCTCATTAATTTTATATATGCCTCGTTTAAATTTTCGAGCATCTCCACTCTTAATACTGTTAATGAATCTACGTTCAAGCTCTAGTGCTTCGTCTTCTGAATAATGTTCAGATATCTGTTCAAACAAGTTAACTGTACTCTCAACAAGGTTTACTCCTGTAGTTTCGATGAGATGGTCTTTATTTCTATTGAAATTAAGATTATTCAGTTCTTCAAGTATAGATCTAGTAGCTTTTTTCATTATGTTACATCCTTATAACGTATTTAGTCATGCAAAGCAATAAATATTGTATTAACGGAGGGAGTATAAGAATGGGAACATATAACAACAAAATAATGGCAGAATTTAATCCGCCGCGGAAATGGGTATTAGGTAGAGACCTGTCATACACTACACACGATTTAACTGTAGACGAAATTAAAGCACTTAAAGGTGTTGGTGTAAAGATTAAAAGAGAAACTAACAAAACAGAAACTATTACAGTACCAAAGGGATTTGTAACAGATTTGGCATCAGTTCCAAGAGCAATGTGGTGGGCTATAGCACCATTTGATGTAGCAAGAGCGGCAATCGTACACGATATATTGTATAAGAGTATTAGACAATATCGTTGGAAGATGAAGGACAAGGAAGATGCAGAGTTAATTAAACAAGCCAAACTTGCATCTGATAAAGTATTTTTATTAGCAATGAATGATGCTGAACCTTCAGTACCTAAGTGGAAAAAATATTCTGCTTGGAAGGCTGTTGATTTATTTGGCAATGGTTCTATTGTCCCTAAAGAAGATAATATATAAAAGTTAAACAATAGGGTGCCTTAGTTGCACCCTATTATTATGAGTTACATTCCTATTTGGTTAGGATTAATCTCTTAGTATATTAACTATTTTCTGTGCTAATTCTCTAAACCAATACTCTTTATTACCTCTTGTTGTTTCTGCGGCTGTTCCAATTCTAATACCGCTTGTCTCTACAAAAGATCTTGGATCATTTGGAACACCGTTTTTGTTTACAGTAATACCATTTTCTTCCAACAAGTCTGCCGCTTCACGTCCGGAATACTTACTGTCGCTTAGGTCCATTAGGATAATATGACTATCAGTACCATCTGTTAACAATTTCATACCATACTGATTTAACTGATGTGCCATTGCTTTGGCATTCTTAATAACTTGTGATGAGTATTCTTTGAACTCATCAGTATCGGCTTCTACAAAGCATTGTGCTTTGGCGGCAATTATGTGCATCAAAGGTCCGCCTTGTGTACCAGGAAAGATACCACTGTTAATCTTACGTGTGTAATCTTCGTTGTTCCAAAGTATAATACCTCCACGTGGCCCACGTAATGTTTTGTGTGTTGTACTTGTTACTACATCTGCGTATGGTACAGGGTTAGGATATGCATCGCCTGCTATTAGTCCTGAATAATGTGCCATGTCAACTAACAGTAATGCACCTACTTCATCAGCAATACTTCTAAATATTTGCCAATCAATAATGCGAGGATAAGCACTAGCACCAGCAACAATCATTTTAGGTTGAACTTCGATTGCCTGTTTCCTTATGGCATCATAATCTAAGAACCCATTATCATCTACGGCATATGTATGTGCTTCGTAAATCTTGCCTGATATGTTTGGTGGACTACCATGTGATAAGTGTCCTCCGCTTGCTAGGTCCATGCCAAGTATCTTATCACCTGGTTTTAGAAATGCTTGGTAAACTGCCGTGTTAGCATTAGCACCTGAGTGTGGTTGTACGTTTGCAAATTTTGAACCATATAGTTTACACAAGGTTTCAATTGCGAGTTGCTCAATTTCATCCATATGTTCACAACCGTTGTAGTAACGTTTGCCTGGATAACCTTCTGCATATTTGTTTGTGAACACTGAACCTGCAAGTTCCATTACACTAGCACTAGCAAAATTTTCACTAGCAATAAGTTCGATAGTTGTTGTTTGTCTATCTACTTCTTTATCTAAAATCTTATGTATTCTTAAATCCAATATCTTTATTCCTTATACAAATAAACTACTAACCGACTCTTCGTTAGTTACACGACGAATTGCTTCGCCAAACAAGGGAGCGACACTAACCTGTCGTGTCTTCTTACAATTCTTAGGACAACGATTAGGTACACTATCTGTAACTACTAGTTCTTCAAGTACACTCTTCTCAACCTTTAGGCATGCTTCGCCTGACAGTACTCCATGTGTGATGTATGCTCTAACACTGACTGCACCTGCATCCATAATTGCTTTGGCCGCATTACATAATGTACCACCTGAGTCAACAATGTCATCAACCAGAATGGCGTGTTTACCTTTAACATCGCCGATCAAGTTCATGACTTCACTCTTGCCTGCTTCTGGTCTACGTTTGTCTACAATAGCAATATCGCCTCCAAACATATCAGCAAACTTTCTAGCACGAACAACTCCACCTGCGTCTGGCGATACAAATACTGTTCCTGTTTGATGCACTTCTGGGTCATCCACAATGCCTATGCTTCGCCTAATGTCTTTAGCAAATACTACACGACTTGTTAAATCATCTACAGGGATATCAAAAAATCCTTGTATCTGTCCTGCATGTAGATCCATTGTTAAGATCCTATCTGCACCCGATGTTGTAATTAAGTTACTAACAAGTTTAGCAGTAATTGGAGTACGACTTGCACTCTTACGATCCTGTCTAGCATAACCAAAGTAAGGAATGACTGCGGTAATTCTATTAGCACTTGATCTTCGTGCCGCATCAATCATAATCATAAGTTCCATAATGCTGTCATTAACTGGAGTACATGTACTCTGTATAATAAAAACGTCTTCGCCTCTAATATTTTCTAAGAATTCTACGCTGGACTCTCCGTCCGCAAACGTAGTTACCTTCGCAGGCACAAGTGTTGCAAAACAGTGTTCTGCGATTGCTTGTGCTAGGTCTGGGTTAGCATTTCCTGTGATAATTTTCATTTTCAAGTTGTAAGCCTTCCTACTTCTGTTGTGAGTGTATGTTATACTTATATAATACACTAACTTGGTTGTTGTGTCAAGAAAAAAGGCAGTGCTGTTGAACACTACCTTTCCAATTTGTTTAGTATCCGTTTGGAAATATCATATAGTCGTTGCAAGTAATTTTGTGTAAATCGTAGTCTAGTTTCTTTGAATGGTTCTGAGTGAGGTATTAAACCTTTCATGCCGTACACTGGCCACTTTGAAAGTTCACCGTATGTGCTACGCATATAATTATCATATACAACACTTTTCATCTTATCTCCTGTCGCTCACATAATAACGGAACAGAATGTTCCTAACATTATTTATAATGTAACATCATTCTTATACTTTGTCAAAGATTTTGGATCGTTGCTTGTAACGCATGACAGCCTTTACAAAAGATTACTCGACTTTAGGGCAGTAAGGCTGTACTATTATATAAATAAGTGTGTTAGAAGAACTGCAATGGCGATTTTAACAACACACATAGACACATTGGATAGACAATGGGAGATAAGAAAGCACTCCTAAACATGCAATTGACGGGTACCAAAGGTTCACGCACCGCCGGGGAAGTTCCGGGGTATTGCTTTCCTTAAGCATCATGAAAACTTAACCAAGGAGAAGATAATGGCACTTCAGCTATTTACTGGCCTTGTGAGTTTGCTTGGAAACCCACTTCCAACTAGGAAGTTCGAAAAAGAGATGCTCACTTACGCCAAAACAGAGTACGGAAGTGATTGGCAATATGCTTATCACCACATGTTAACCCACAAAGGTCAAGGACCTAAAATGGGAGTAACATTATAATGACATCAGCAATTTTAACAGCGTCAAGCTGGATACAAGATGCTATCGTTGGCATTCAAGATCTATTACATGAACGTAAAATACGTAGAGCTCAAAGAGAAAGTTATAAAAGAACACTTAACGAACTAGGTAAACTAACCGACTTTGAACTTAATGACATTGGCATTTGTCGTGGAGACATATACAATGTAGCACGTGGTGATAAAACACTAAGACGTGGAATAGAAGTTAATGACAATTTGAAAGGATCAGTATAATGACTGTCGCAACAATGACTAACACAACATGGAACTACACATGTAAAATTTGTAGTACAATTAGAAAAGTAATGGCTGTTGCCTTTGTAGGACTAATTGCATTTGGTGAATCAGCAGGTAGAGCAAGAGCGGCATCAGAACTATCAAGACAAGGGTATCATGATGAAGCAAAAGCATTAATGACAAGTCCAAAGGATTTTAAATAATGTGGAAACGTTTTGTTAGAGCAATGGAATACAGAAGTTACTGTATGGCAATACGTGAACTAAGACATCATGGCTATTACAAAAGAGCTAATGAGATTAGTGAGTTTAAAAATAAGATGTATAAGACATACTAATGTTAGATCCTAATCACTCTTATTTTAAAACACCATACGAAAAGAAGAAAGGCGGCAAGTAGTCGCCCTTCATCACACATACAACACACATAGAAAAGGAAAACAAATGAAACTATTATCAATAGTAGCCCTCATCGGTCTACTTTCAACTCCGGCACTAGCCGCAGATATGACAATCGAAATGTTAAACAAACGTGATGATGGAGCAAAGATGGTTTATTCCAAAGACATTGCTCGTATTGACGTTGGCGATACAATTACATGGCTACCAAAATCAAAAGGTCACAACGTAGAATTCGTTGCTGGTCCACAAGATTGGAAGAAGCCTAAGAAATCAAAGAATGGTAAAGAAGTTGCTATTACTTTTGATACTCCAGGTATATATTACTACTGGTGCACTCCACATAAGAGCATGGGCATGATTGGTCTTGTTGTTGTAGGAGATGACAAAGGTAACATGGCAAGTATTTTAAGTGCTAAAGCAATGGGCAAGTCTAGAAAGAAACTTAAAAAGTTACTAGGAGAATTGTAATGTGGCCATATACTGACGACGAAAACGACTTTTTAAACGGAAAGTGATAAGTACCAATATAACTAACTAGATATCGAAAGTACTTTACTACTATGAAAACAAACTCTAATCCGATTGTTAAAGCTATAGTAAGACTTAGAATGTTCTATGCTGACGTTCGTGGACATCACGGCAAGCGTTGGGA
>Ga0209336_10000898_pt1 | contig 14927 bp, 9 predicted proteins | sample LinPmetageLP32_FD_184042 | JGI IMG/M metagenome (GOLD analysis project Ga0209336, IMG submission 184042) | Marine viral communities from the Pacific Ocean - LP-32 (SPAdes) (version 2) | ecosystem: Environmental > Aquatic > Marine > Oceanic | place: Pacific Ocean | collected 2009-08-23 | reverse complement strand
GGTTTCATAACATGTTATACATAGTAATTGGTAGTTCATTTGGATACAGGTTTGGTAAACAGGGACTACAAGTTTTAACTAAAAGAGGTAAGTAATGGATATAAAGAAGTTACAGGACGAAATTGAAGCAGATGAAGGGTTTAAACTAGAAATTTACTTAGACCACTTAAATTTACCTACGTTAGGGATTGGGCACCTTATAAAAGAAGACGATCCAGAACATGGAAAACCCGTAGGAACAAAAGTATCTTACGAAAGATGCAGTGCGTTATTTGAAAAAGACATAAATATAACTATAGATGATTGTAAGAAAGTTTATGATGACTGGGACGACATGGATGAGGAAGTAAAAAGAATATGTTGCAATATGATGTTTAATCTTGGATATCCTCGTTACTCTAAATTTAAACTTATGATAAAAGGTATAAAAGACAAAGACTATGATGAAGCCGCAAAACAAATGAAGCAAAGTAGGTGGTATAATCAAGTTACAAATAGAGCAGAAAGACTTATAGAGAGAATGAAAAAAGTAGGTTAGCCATGACACTTAAAAAATTAGCACTCAAAGGTGGTATAAATCGTGAAAGAACTCGTTATGCTAGCGAAGGTGGTTGGTATAATGGCGACAAAATAAGGTTTCGTAAAGGTATGCCTGAAAAAATAGGTGGATGGGCACAAATATCTTCAACTACATTTCAAGGTATATGCCGTTCTATTTTTAACTGGGTTACTATAACAGGGCAGAACTTTTTAGGTGTTGGTACAAACCTTAAATTTTTTATAGAAAACGGTGGAGCTTACAACGATGTTACACCATTACGTGCTACTGTGTCTTTATCGAATCCATTTACTACAACTGATGGGTCTACAACTGTACTTGTAACAGATGCAAATGGAGGGTTTGAAGACGAAGATTTTGTAACCTTTAGTGGTAGTAGTGCAGTGGGTGGGTTAACAATAACTGGTGAGTTTCAAATAGATATAGTGTCACCCACCACTTATAATATAACTGTATCCTCTGCTGCAAGTTCTGGTGCAACAGGTGGAGGTACAGTATCTGCCGCATATCAGATAAATACAGGCCCTGCATTTGCTATACCTTTAACAGGTTGGGGTGCAAGTTCATGGGGTTCTGGAACATGGGGTGTAGGGCAATCATCTGTTAACGAACTTCGCACATGGAATCAATCTAACTTTGGTGAGGATTTAGTATTTGGCCCAAGTGGAGGTAGACTTTACTTTTGGGATTCAGGTGCTTCTACTTCTTTATCTACTAGGGCTGTTGAAGTATCTTCATTATCAGGTGCATCAGATGTACCTACAGTTCAAAATATATTATTAGTATCAGATAACAGATTTGTATTTTGTTTTGGTACTAATGAGGTAACTCTTTCAGCTTTAAATCCAATGCATATAAGATGGTCAGACCAAGAAAAAGTTGCTGATTGGACACCTAGTGAGATATCTCAAGCTGGCGGTTTAACATTATCACGTGGCACCGAAATAGTAGCAGCTACTCAAGCTCGTCAAGAATTACTTGTATGGACTGATACAGCTTTGTATTCCATGCAATATGTTAAGTTACCTGATGTGTGGAATGCTAACATCGTTGGTGAAAACGTATCTATTGCGTCTCAAAAATGTGTAGCCTATGCAAACGGTGTTGCATATTGGATGGGAAAAGGTAACTTTTATAAATATGATGGGCGTTCACAACCACTTCGTTGTGATGTTCGTAGGTACGTATTTAATGATTTCAATACTTTACAGTATCCTCAAGTATTTGCAGGGTCAAACGAGGCCTTTCATGAAGTATGGTGGTTTTATTGTTCTTCCAGTGCAAACAATATAGATAAATATGTAATCTATAACTATTTAGAAGATACATGGTATTTTGGTACATTAGCTAGAACTGCTTGGATAGGTTCTGGTTTAAGAGATAATCCTACAGCGGCTACGTATGATAATAATTTAGTAAACCATGAAGATGGTGTAGACGACAAGCAAACTTCTACAGCTAGTCCATCAGCTATAACAGCGTTTGTAGAATCTGCAGAGTTTGACTTAGATGACGGACATAGATTCTCTTTTGTGTATAAACTATTACCTGACATAACTTTTGATGGTTCTACTGCAGACAATCCAGTTGCAACATTTACATTAAATCCACTGGATAGCTCTGGATCAGGTATAAATTCACCTACATCTGAGGGAGGCTCTAATTCTGGAACTACAACTCGTTCAGCTACATCACCAGTAGAGGTATATACAGATCAAGTCTATACGAGGGTAAGAGGTAGACAGATGTCTATCAAAATAGAGTCTACAACCACAGGCACAACTTGGCAAGTGGGGGTACCTAGAATTGATTTAAGACCAGATGGGAGAAGATAATGCCAGAAAATAGTAATTACAATATAGGGTTTCGTGCCCCAGTACTACCTTACTTTCCTGAAGAGTATGATACACAAACAATGGAACAGCTTACTAATGTGTTAAGATTATACTTTAACCAGTTAGATAATGCACTTCGTAACGCTAGTAGTACAGATAAAGCTGATGCACAGGCTTGGTTTTTAGGCTAATGGGTAACGTATACACAAATGCTAAAAAAGATTTAACAACCACTAGTGTTACAACTCTGTACACAGCTCCTGCTCTTACAACTAGTCTAGTAAAATCTATAATTGTATCAGAAGATTCTGGTAATGCAGACACAATAACATTAACAATAACAGATGCAGAGTCTTCTCCTGCTACATTTAGTCTTTACAAAACAAAAGCTATATCTGCTAACGCTACTGCAGAATTACTAACACAGCCTCTAGTGTTAAAGACAGGTGAGATACTAAAAGTTACAGCAGCTACTGCTAACAGGTTACACGTTGTAGCAAGCATACTGGAGATATCATAATGCAAATGGTAAATAGTAAACAAAAGTTATTAGGAGCGGAAATTATACCCATAGCTTTTAATAATTTAGGGGCAGACCATTATTATCCAAAAAGGGAGTATTCCTTCACACAAGCTATGGTTGCTATGGCTAAGGAAACTACTTCAGATAAAGTAGATATTGTTCAAGCAGGTAATACAGTATTTCTTTCTCATAAAAAATCTAAAAACAGTATGGTAGGACGCATTTTTAATGCAGATACACCTGAAAATTTTGTAACTAACTTGTTAGAATATATATCTTATCTACAAAAGAAAAAGATAGCAAACTACAAGGCATACGTAGAAGAGATTTTGTTTCAAGCGTTAAACAATTTTAAAACAGTGTTTGAAAAAATTGATACCAACATAAGAATTGGCAGGTCTGAAAGTGGTGAATACTTAATGGACATAATGGTCGGTAAGGAAAAGGTACGTTAGATGGGGTGGTTTTCTGATTTAACTGGGGGGCTACATGATCTACTTCAAGGTGGAGGTGATGTTCTTGGAGAAATAGTTAATCCTATACTTGATCCAATACATTTTGCACTAAAAGATGATCCTGTAAAAGCCATAGCTCAAATAGCTGCAATAACTGCTAGTGGAGGAGCTTATGCATGGACGTTACCCCTTATTGAAGGTGCAGATGTTGCTCAAAATGGTGGAGATATTGAAAAAGTATTAGAGGCTGCAGCAAAAGTATATGTTGCCCAACAAGTAGGTAGCATGGCAGGAGAATATGCAGGTACAGCAACACAAACAGCAACAAGTTCTGAAGTGGCATCATCTGTAATAGGGGGAGGTGTTGGTGCAGCTGCATCAGGTATTGTGTTAGGACAAGACCCTATAGAAGCATTTAAAAAAGGTGGTGTATCTGCGGCTATTGGAGCAGGGTTAGGGCAAATTGAATCTAAAACATCAGGTTTAAACCTGCCAGATTCAGCTAAAGCCGTTATAAACGCAGGGTTTACAGCTGCAATTACAGGTGGAGAAATTACACCTCAGACTCTTACAGCTGCTCTAGTACAGGCAACTGTAACTACAAATATAGTAGGTAAATACATAAAAGATAACCCAGACTTAAGTGACGCCCAACAAGCTATATTAACTGATAGTATAACAGCAGCAAGTAAAGCTGCTTTTAGTAATGGTAATGTAACTCAAGAAGTAATGAATGCAATTACAAATCAGGGATTTAAACAACTTACTGCGGGAATAGACAATTTAATAAAAACAGGCAATGTACAAGGGGTAAGAGATAGTTACGATGTATTAAAAACAACATCATCTTCAATAACAAATGAGTCTGCATCTTTAAAACAAAACATAGATGGGCATAATAAGTTAATAAGTGAGCTAAACCCACGATTTACGGAACGTGATAGGTTATACAATATTATGGAAAGTGCTCGAATTAATGATACTAGAAACCCTACAGTAGATACTAGAACAACACTTAATAACGCTATAACAACTTATAATAATTATGCAACACAGCTTAATGATGACTATTACAATAATTACCAAACTAAAATAGAAGATTTTAAATTTAAAATAAATAAATCACAGTTAGATATTACAGAATTTGAAACTACTTATGAAAATCAATACAATAAGTTAGTAGCTAGTGCTGATAAGTTAGATGATGATACTGCACCTATATATAGTACTACAGAAAAAGTATTTACACTGGGTATGGATGAAACCTTTAACCCTGATGAGTATGCATCTTTAAACAACTTAAGTGAAGACCAAGACCCATACTACCATTGGCTAACAATAGGCAAAAATGATGGGCTACATACTAACAATGCATCTTACAAAAATGAGTATGACCAGAAACAGTTTAAAGTATTGCAAAATACCCTTGCAGTTGCGGGTTTAAATGTAACTAACTTATCAGGAGAACAAATAAAAGAAGGTTTAACAACAATAAAAAATCAATCAGGTGGTAAGATTGAAAATTTAAACAACATAAATGTAACAGAACTAGCAGATAAACTTACGTTAGAAGATATAAAAAATAAAACTAGTGGGTTTGCAAGTGAACTTATTGGTATTAATCCAGCTGTAGCTAGCGACCTTGACATAGCCAGCGGTGCTGCTGTTGTAAGTGTAAATGATGATGGAGGATTAGAATTTAAAGTAAGTGATCCTTTTGCTCAATGGGATAATGCAAGTGGGCAAAAAGTAATAAAAGAATTTAAAAGACCAACATATAATACTGATGGGTATTATACAGTAAAAGATACAGAAGGTAGTACGTTAGATAATATAGTTATAGATAGCTATAGCACTTTTAAAAATAAGGGTGGGTATGATATAGGCGAAGGAAACCCTATAAGTGTTGGTGCATATGCAGCGTATCAACAATCTTTAGGGTTTGAAACTATAAATTTAAGTGGGGATATGGAAATTAGTGGGGATGCATTAGTAGACCCTACGCAAACATATACAGAGTCTGAAGATGGTTCTTATTCTGTAATTCAAACACCTGAAAACTCTAACATAGCTGGAACAACATTAGCAGACACGTTTAAAACAGACCCAAAAACTGCTGTTCAGGCAACGTTAGGTTTATCTCAAGATGTAAAAGACATCATAAATGAACAAGTCGGTTTAAATGTGTATGATTTTTCTCAAGCTTTAAATGAATATGCAGGAGCTACACAACCAGACGTACCTATAGAACAGACAGAAATATTTAACTCTATAGGCACAGAAATAACACAAGCCGACATTGATGCAATAAACACTACAGTAGGTAATATACAAGGACAAGAAAGTGGTAGCACAGAAGGTTCAGATGTGGTACAAGATAGTACAGGAGTTGGTAATTACTTAGGTACAATAGGAGATTACCAAGATCAAATAACTAGTTTGACAGGGCAAATAACAGGTTTAGAAGGTACGGTAGGTGAACAAACAGGTACAATAACAGGACAACAAAGCAGCATTTCTGAGTATTTAGATACCATAGGTGGTTTACAGGGTGACATAAGTGGGCTAGAAGATATAAAAGGTGGATTAGAAGGTAAAATAGGTGGTTTAGAAGGTGAAGTAGAAGGTTTAGAAGGAACTGTAGGAGAACAAACAGGTAAAATAAAAGGTTTAGAAGGTCAAATAGGTGAAACACAACAAAAGTTTAGACAAACAGGAGCCATGCAACAATTAGAACAACTTCTGCAACCAACTATTGTAGAACCAGTAGAAACCGATAAAGAACTAGGCATTATTACGCCTTACGATTTTAGTAGTATATTTGCTACTCCTGAAGAAGAAAAGAGACTTATAAGTCCGTACGATAAAAACGAAGAGTTATTAAAACTTATAAAGGAGCAAACATAATGGCTTTAACAGATATATTTACAGATATATATGGAGGTGCCCAAGATTTTTTTACTGATTATGTATTAGATTTTGATTTTAGTGACTCTGCTCAAACAGGACTTATTGAAGATGCTTTAAAAATATTTGCAACAACAGACCCAGACACAGGTAAAACAAGTTATAATACTCAAGCAATAGCGGGTCTAGGGGGAGCTTTACTTCCATTTATACTTCCTGATAGCCTTACAAAATCTCAAACTCCCCCAATGGGATATCAAGGAAGTATACCAGAACTTACAGCTACACGAACACGACTACCTTTGGATGATGCAGATAGAAGGCCAGGAAGTGGAGGACGTAGATACTTTACTGATACCACGTTTACACCTAAACAAATGAATAGAGGTGGACTTGCAGGTGGAATAACTAATATGGCTCCAAGACCAAGGTATAATATTGGGGGCGGTATTGCTGGTATGGGTGGTATTAATAGTATGGGGTCACGTTATTTAGGTACAGCAGAGGATGGTATGGCTGATACGATACCTGCTACAATAGATGGTAAAGACCCTGCAGCCCTTGCAGGAGGTGAGTTTGTAGTTGCTGCAGACGTAGTAAGCGGGTTGGGTAATGGTAATTCAGATGCAGGTGCTAAAGAGCTATATAAGCTAATGGATAGAGTAAGGCAGGCAAGGACAGGTACTACTCAACAAGGTAAAGAAATTAATCCCCAACAAATGATGAGGGCGTAAATATGGCAGAGAGTGATATTTCAGGTATAGCAGACGATCTAGTACCAGACAGTGAAACTACAGGTAAGCAAACAGGAATAGAATCTTCTTTATCTTCATATGCAGGGCCTTATGTTACAGACATGCTTGGAACAGGTGCGGCATTGGCAGATATGCCATATGAGCCTTATGAAGGCCCTCTTACAGCTGATGAATCTCAACTACAAAAAGATGCATTTTCAGGTATATCAGCATTAACATTACCTACTGATGCCGAAATGGGTGCATATGCTCCTAAAAGTATAACAGACGAAGGTTTTAATTTATCAGGATATATGAACCCTTATCTTACAAATGTTGTAGACGATCAAGTAGCTGATTTACAACTTGCAGCAGATAAGAGAAGATTGGAAAATGCTGCAAGAATGACTGCTGCTGGTTCTTATGGGGGTAGCAGACAAGCTATACAAGAAGGATTAATTGAATCAAAGTTACTTGACGATATTTCACAAGCTATAAATACAGGTAATGTTCAAGCGTATGAACGAGCAATACAACAATTTAATCTTGAACAAGATAAAAAAATAGCAGAGCAAGATAAAAGAACTCAGTATGGATTTGACGTAATTGATAAGAAAGCTGACTTGGGAGGTATTAGACGTGGTATTGAGCAAGAAGGTATTGATGCAGATATAGAACAATTTGAAGAAGAAATGAATTTTCCATATAAACAAGTTCAATTTATGCAGTCATTGCTTCAAAATTTACCTCTTGAAACACAACAATACACTTATGCAGAACCTAGTCAGTTAGCAAATGTGCTTCAAAGTTCAGGTGGTTTAATGGAATTATATAATTACATATTTGGTGGTAGTGGTGATGCAGCAAAAGAAGAGGAAAGCGGTGGAATACCACAAGAAGTAAAAGATTATATAGATAGTATATTAAACCCAGAAGATACATCTGAAACAACAGTAGCAACGTAGAGTAACAATTATGAGCATTTTTTCCAAAGGCATAGACGCACAAGTAAAACAAAGGATGATGCAAGACCCTAGACAATTACAACAAAATTATAAACAAAGTCGTAATATCTTAGACCTTATTGCTTTACAAATGATAAAATCTGAAAAAGATCAAAAGAAAAAAGATATGATGCTTAAAATGCAACAGACTCCTGGAACTATAAAACAACAGATGGAGCAACAACTTTTTCAACAGACTAAAGATGATTTAGTAAAACAAACAGCTGGAGTGCTTGGGGTAAAAAACGCTCAACGTAATAAAAACATGCAAAAATTGTTAGCTGGTGCAGGTAAACGTAGACCACCCATGGGAGGTATAGCCCAGCCATTTAACAGGCCAAAACCTAGAACACCGTCAATGGCAAATCCATTAGCTGTAGGTTTAGCTCAAGCACCTGCACAGAATATGCAGGGTATGACAAGAAGAGCCGCACAGGGTGGCATAGTTGGATTTTCTGCAGCGGGGTCTGTTCCTGATAGTAAATCTACAGGAGAGCAATGGTCAAGTTGGTTTAAAGAAAATTTAGTAAGTGGTCAAGACATAGCTAATTTTGTAAAAAATAACCTACCTTCTATAAGTCCAGTAGCTAAAACAAGATTTAAACAATATATACAAGGCACTGTTTCTCCTGATGTGTTAGAAAAATCTGGGTTGACTAAAGACCTTAGCGATGATGTTCTTAACCCTCAAACAGATGTAAACCCTGCAAAACCTAACTACACTGTGTTTGATGATGAAGAGCCTTTTTATGGTTTAGAATCATATAAACCAACAGGGCCTAAACAGTTTTCAATAAAACCAAAAAAAGAACTTGAATTACCTAAAGAACCTGAAAAGTCAGGTATAGAATTAATCAATGCTGGAAACGTTGAAAAGTTATTTAACGAAATAAATACTAAAGTTAAAGGCCTTAATGCTCCTTCGTACAAAGGTACAGAAATACAAGAAGGGCAAGCTAAAATAGATAAGTCTTTAATGGATACTGCTGAAGGACTTGCTGAAACAGACCTTGGCAAAAAACAAAAAGATGCTTTTACAACGTTCCAAAAACAGTTAGGTATGTCAGATGAACAAAAAGGAATACTACAAGGAAATATAGAAACAAGAGAAACTAGGCTTGCTAATGCAGAAAAATTATTTAAAGAAGCTTACGGGAACAAAAAACAAAATAGAATGGATGATTTAATATCCTTTTTGGTTGGAGCTGGTGGCACATCAGGCATTGGAGAAACTTTTGGACGAGGAACTGAAGCTGGTAGAAGAAATAAAAAAGCAAGATTAAATGCAATGGCTACAGCTAAAAAAGATTTAGAAAATTTATTTGATAAAAAAGTTACAGCTCAAGAAAATTTAATTAACAAAGAATTAGATATAAAAAACAAAGCCTTTGATGGTAGCATGAAAGATAAGGAAATTTATGGAAGTCTAACAGAAAAAGGACTTTCTATAATGGGTACTCTTACAGCAGAAAAGATGAAAGGCTTGTCTCAAGATGCTACTAACTTAATTAACTTAGATGTAGCTAAGTTTAAAGAAGAAGGTGCTAACTTAAGAGCAGAGTTGAGTGCTAGTTCTCAAGTAAGAATAGCAAAAGCAAATAATACTGTTAAAGTAATGGTTGCAAATCTTGAGGGTAAATTAGATCAAGAAAGAATAGCAGTTGATAGAGAGATAAAAACACTTATAGAGCAGGGTAATCAGGAAAGAGCCTTATCAACTGCGTTAAATCACATAAGTAGAACTATAGCATCAACGCAAGCAGGTTATACTAAAATATATCAAGGTATAATATCTAAATTACAAGCATCTAAATCAATACTACCAGAAGATCAACAAGGTAAGATAGATGCGTTGATTAAATTTTATCAAGACGAAGAGCAGCTTCAGGTAGGTAATGCAGTTGGTGAGTTAAAAGCCATTGCTGACACATATCGACAAAAACTTGAGACTATAGGTGGTGTTTCTTCTGATTTTACAGTTACTAAGAAAAGTCCATAATGGCAGTTTATGAGGTTAAAGGCCCTGATGGAGCTATTTACGAGGTAGAAGGCCCTCCAAATGCTACAGACCAACAGGTAATAAATGCTGTATTACAGCAGGTACAAAAAGAAGAAAGACAAACAAAAGAACAGACTTTCCAAGACGAGTTAAAAGCGTTACGTGAAAGTGCAAGAGCACCTGTAACGCCTGTTGAAAAACCCCCTGAAGATAAAGTAACAGTTGCTGACCAGTTTGAAGAATTTTTTAAAGGTATTCCGGGTGGAGCTGCTGGGTTTGCAGAAAGTGCCGCTCTTGGTGTAACTGCACCAGAAGACATAGTTGGGTCTGATGTTTTACGTTCAGGTGTAAAGGCAGTAGGGGATGTAGGGGACAAAGTATTTGGTGCAGACCCTGGCTCAGAAGAAATATTTGGACGTAAGCTTGGAGAAACAATAGGTTCTTTTGGAGCGGGTATAGCTGTTACCCTACTTAACCCGTTATTAGGTATAGGTGCATTTACTGCTGCAGGTGCTGGAGAAGCAAGAGAACGTGCAAAACAAGCAGGGGCTACTAAAGGTCAAACACTTAGTGCTACAGCATTAGGTGCTGGTGTAGGTGCAGCAGAGACATTTGCACCCCTAAGATTTGTAAAGAAGTTTAAACAAGCACGTGGTGCTAAAGAAGTAATGGACATCAGGACAAGGGGTAAGAGAATACTTGAGTCTGCTGGTGAAGAAGCAGCACAGGAATTTGCAGCAGGTGTAGCTCAAAACCTTATAGAACAAAAAATATATAATCCTGAACAAGGCACATTTGAAGGTGCAGCGGAACAGGCAGGCTATGGTGGTGGTGTAGGTGGTCTTGCTCAAGGTATATTTGATTTAATAGCCCCTCGTAGCAGAGGAGCAGATAAGGCTATACAGGGTGAGCTGTTTGAGGGTGAAGACTTAGGACAGGCCCCTGTAACTGACACACCTAAAGATGATACAGAACAAGGAGATTTATTTGAAGGTGAAGATTTAGGAGAAACTCCTGTACCAGAACAACCTAAAACAGACACAAAACAAAAAGAGTTATTTGATTTTGATGAAGAAGGAAAAGTAACACCTAAAAAACAAACTGAAGTAAAAACAGAAGAAAAGTTACCTGAGCAACAAGAATTGTTTGATGATGCTGTGCCTAAGCCTTCAGAATTAGTGTTATCAGCAGAAGGTAAACCATTACAGGACTTGTCACCTGAAGGACAATTAGACCTTATAGACCCTGAAAATTTAGATAAGGCAGGTGTAGTAGACAAAATAACAAAAGAAGCACCTATAGCTACAGTAACAAGTGGGGAAGAGCTTAACTCTGTAGTAGATAATTTAAAACAAGAAGTAAAAACATCTAAACAAGAAGATACAAGTAAAAATACAAATGCATTTGAAGTAGGCAAAGATGTATTTAACCCTTCAACTGAACCTCAACTAATTGATAATAGAGACAAACCTGACCCTAAAGAAAACTTTAGAAATGTAGATATATCAGGGGGTAACAAAGAGGGAATTATAACTAGTACTGTAAGACTAGAAAAAGAATTTGATAAAATTAATTACAAACCTGAGTTTATATTAACACCATTCTATACGTTAACAGAAAATGTTTTATCCACATATAAAGATACTATACCAAACATAAAAATATTTTCTGATGTTGCTCCTTGGACAGGTGCTCACATGGATGGTGGAGTTGCTATACAACATGATATTGCAATGTCAGAAAACACAGATTTAATAACTTATATAATGGCTCATGAGTTAGGACATGCATCACATTCTCTTCTTGGAAACAAAGTAAATAAAAACAAAAATATAAATAAAGAAATAAAAGCAATAGAAAATATATTATATCCTGATTTACGAGAAAAAGTTATAGAAGCTAACGCTGAAGGTAAAAATGTAGATAATAAATTATATAATTATTTGCTTTCTCCTGAAGAGTTGGTAGCACAATTTAACGTTCTTAGACTTACAGCTCCTGACAGAGCAAATAATGTAGCACCTACTTTAAGCAAATTATTAAAGTCAGTAGAAAAAAATAAAAATTTAGTAAAACCAAGAGATACATTTAGGGGATATGTAAACTTCAAAGTTAGTGGTAATTTTAACGTAGAATCAAATCCTACAACAGGTGAACAAAAGTTAAATCCTATAATAGATTTTGAATCATTTAAAGGTGACAAAGGTAGGACTCCTTTTGATGTAGCACGTAATAAATTTTGGAAAGAGTTTATAAAAACAGATGATTTAAATGAAAAACAACAGATATATAACGATTTTTTAAAAGGTAGTTATTACGATACAAGAGCTAAAAAACAGTTAGGCGATACACCTACACCTAAAGTTACACCTACACCTAAACCTGTAACTGAAGCTGTACCACAGCCAGGTAAACGTAAGACAACACGTAAAAAGAAGTTATCAGAAGATATTAAAGAAAAAGTAAAAGTTATTAGGCAAAGAAAAAAAGTTGTAACAGAGGCAGATAAAGCAAAAGCTGAAATTAAAAAAGGTAAGGTTATATCAAAACCAGATAGAAAACCAACAGGGCCTCAAATAAAAGCTGCAAAAGAGGAAGAGATTACTCGTGCTAGAGTTGTAGGTAAAGAACTAAAAACTAAATTAAAAGAAGAAAATAAATCAACTTTAAAAGAGCAGATTGCTAAAAGAATACGAGAAATAAAATCTTTTAAAAAAGGAGTAGCGACTTTTAAAGAACTGCAAGATGTATCACCACGAGGTAGAAAACCTGAAGGTACATCTCTTCAAGATTTTAGGAAAGCAATGCCTAAAGATGAAGCAGGTGATTTTTTAGATACGAGTGATTTGAAAAAAATTGTAGAACTTATACGATCAGATTTTACAACTACAGAATTTTCGCAGGCGTCATCAAAAGCAAGTAGAAAAGTAAAGTCACCTCGTTCAATGGCAAGAATGTATTTTTCTAAAAATGAAGACCCCAATGAAACAGTAAACCACATAGTGTACGATACTTTAAATAGTAAAGAAATTTACTCAAAAAACAAAGATTCTACCGAAGGAGAAATAGCATACTTTAGTTTTACGGGTGGAGAAAATGCACAGTTAGCACTTCAATGGCTTGAAGCTAATTTATCTGAAAAAAGTTTAAAAAGTATATCTAAACTACAAGAGATGCATAATGTTAACAGTGAAGAAAATATAAAAAAGAGGTACAAAGAAAGAGTAAGACACGTAAAATTTGATGCCAAGGTAGGGAAAAAACAAGAAAGATTAGATGCAGCAGAAGCATATAATGTGGCCGAAAAAGACCTTACAAAATTTATGTTAGATAATTACAGAGCATCAAGTCAAAGTAAAGCTATACAGACAGGTATGCAAAAAGCTCGTTTTATATCAATGACTCCTGCACAAAAGGCTGTTTACAATAAACGTGTTAAAAAAGAAGAAGAGCAAAGAAGAAAAGACGAAGAAAGGGCAGAGAGAAAAGCGGAACAAATTAAAGAAGATGAACAAAATATAAAAGACTTGCTTGCTGCTATGGATAGAGCAAGAGCAGATAGAGAATCTAAAAATATAGAAAAAGTAAGGAAAGCTCTATACAATGATTCTGAAACTTTGACTATTGCAGATGGAGAAGTTTATAGAGTTGATCCTGTAGAGTCTCCTAAAACAGAATTAGACCTTGGCAAAACAGCCGAGAAAAAAGTAGGGTATAGGTTCTTGTATGCAGATGAAGTAGCTAGTTTAGATTTCCCCATGCATCCAATGGTAGAAAAGTTGGTACGTCAAGGTAACTTAGAAGGTGCTTTACGTGTAATACAGATAACTGCTCCTACAAGACGTGTAAGGCAAATAGCTAATGCTCTACAACAAGTTATGGGTATAACCAAGGTTAGAATTGTATCTAATCACAAAGATGCATCAGGCAGAGCAGCAGCAGGCTCATTTGATCCAAAGACAAATACTATTCGACTTGACTCTGACACTGGTATCAACTTCCATACGATACTACATGAAGCCGTTCATGCTGCTACTTTAGAAACACTTGCTGATAAGGGTAACCCGTCAACAAAAGAAATTACAAAATTGTTTAATGAAGTAAAAGACTCATTGCACACAGCAGACGGGGCAAGAAACGTAGAAGAATTTGTATCAGAAGCACTAAGTAATGTAACATTTCAACAAAACCTTGGTCAGTTAAATGTAAAGGGAGAGCCATTTACTGTTCTTCAAAGATTTAAAAATGCAATAGCTAATCTAGTTAGACGACTATTAAGAATGGAAACTAAAAAATTAGATTCTAAATTAAACAAAACAGATGAAGTAATCATGGGTATGTTGGCACCTGCACCTAAAAACAGGGATGCAGGCGAAGTGTTCTCCTTACATGAAACAGGTAAAAACATACAGGGTCTGGTGGATAGTTCTTTAAAAAATATACCTGTATACAGTAAAGAAATTGGTAATAGAATAAAAGATAGACTGTCAGATGTTCTCGTACCTGATGCAGGCAAAAATATTATATTAGGGTTATTACCTTTAAACGCATTAACAGATATAGCTAAAGGTGAAGTGCCTGGAGCTAAAGATTTAGAAAGATTACTATATTTACAAGCAGGGTCTGTATCTAAAGCACGAGAAAAGTTAGAACCTGCAATTAAAAAAATAGCTGCATGGGGCAGAGATAACCCTGAGCTACAAAAAGATTTTAATGATGTAATATATGAAAGCACATTAGAGCTAGTAGACCCATCTAAAAGTAGGAATGTATATTTAAATAATAAAGAAAAATTAAACATATATGACAATATGCATAAGGGTGTATGGAAAAGAATTGGTGATGATGGGCGTAAATACTATCAAACAATGAGAAATATATACAAGTCTCAGTATGACGAAATTAAACGTG
>Ga0209336_10000897_pt1 | contig 14949 bp, 20 predicted proteins | sample LinPmetageLP32_FD_184042 | JGI IMG/M metagenome (GOLD analysis project Ga0209336, IMG submission 184042) | Marine viral communities from the Pacific Ocean - LP-32 (SPAdes) (version 2) | ecosystem: Environmental > Aquatic > Marine > Oceanic | place: Pacific Ocean | collected 2009-08-23 | reverse complement strand
CGTTCCGTCATCTGCGAATGTTTCATCCCAAACCCAGAAAAGATCTTGTTCTGTGTCAGTAGATGTTTCACCTCTGTTAATTTTAATACCTGAATAAGCGGGCATTCCCGAGTTTGAACTTATGTTCCTGTTTAATTCTATAATGTTGTCTTCGATAGTAAGTGTTGAGGTGTTCATTACTGTTTGTGTTCCATCAACAGTTAGGTTACCTTTTACTCTTATGTCTCCTACTGATGGCAGTTCTAACAAACCTGTATCGCCATCCATTGTCATCAAAGTGGTTGTAGTACCACCGTCGTTGACTGTGAAAATAATGTCCTTGTCTTGTGTTGTATTTGCAACTGTCAAATTATCACTTGCCATAGTGAAAGTGATGTCTGAACCTGCACCAAGTGTAAGTGATGTACCGTCTGCAAGTATACCTAACGTCCCTGATGTTGTGTCATTGGCATTTGATCTAAGATAATTGGCCGCCGATACTCCACCTAATGCATCTGTATCTGTAGACGTACCTCTAAATTTTGCACTTGATACTGATGAAGATAATTGAATACCTTGTGCAACACTTGAGAATCCTGCCGATATAAGTGCCGCTCCGTTAGTTTCTGTTGAACTTGGAGTAAATGCTAAATTTGATACTACTCCTACAACGTTGTCGTTTGTAACTAATTTTAATATTGTTCTAAGTACACCACTGTTGTCTTCTACAGTTTCTGCAAGAGCATTTGTAACCCCTGAACCAGCAATAGTTGTTGGTCCTATAAGTGTGAATGCTGAACCATTGTAAACATAAAGCTGTGCGTTTGTCGTGTCAAACCATGTATCTCCAAGCACTGCATTTGTTGGTTGCGTCGCTGAGTTTGTTGGACCACCTGCTGGCTTAAATTTTACTCCGTCGAATACGTTTAATCTTTTGTTTGTTTGGTCAAACCAAAGCTGACCTTGAATTTTATTTGATGGTGCTGATGTGTTGTTGAAGTTCTCCAACATCTTCACCAAATTTTCATTTAGCTTTTCGCCAAAGCCGGCGTAACCTTTTCCAATTAATGTAATGTCAGTTGTGGCAACGTCAATAGTCCCGTCTGCTAACGTGACCAATAAGGTTCCGAATGTGTTGTTAATCTTGTATGCCATAGATTACTAGCCTACACTAACTTTTAAATCTGTTCCGTCTCTCCAAAGTCTTCCTGCCACCGCCGGATCCGAAGTTGGAAGGTTAGGCATGTTAACTCCACCGGATGCGCCGTCCAGCTTTAAAGTTGTTGTTGTTGATCCACCATCGTTGACTGTGAAACTTAAATCCTTATCTTGCGATGTTTGTGCTATTGTTATATTGCTACTGGATACTGATAAAGTTAATTCCTGTGAGTCACCAACAAGTAGTCCTGTGTCGTTGTCAATTGTTATTGCTCCTGTTGTTGTGTCTGAAGCGTCAGCTCTCAAGAAGTTTCCACCTGCGATAACCGTGGATGAAGTATTTGTTGTACCTGATACATCTACCGCCGCCGCTGATGAGTTGTTTCCTTGAAACACAGCACCACTAACAGTTGAGTTTAATGTTATTCCTGCTTTAATTGATGCAAATCCTGTTTGTGTAACACTTGGAGTAAATGTTTCTTTTGAAAGTATTGCTACTCTTGTGTTACCAGCATACATTGAAGAAACAATTTTGTTTCCTCCTGCACTTGCTAGTGTTTCAATTTTCCAACCTGATAATGTTTGTCCTGAAGTATAAACCGGACCAACTAGTTGGAATGCAGAACCAGTGTATACATAAAGTTGATCATCGTCTGAATCCATCCATAAATCACCTGCCGCTGATGAGCTAGGCGCTGTTGATTGTGCTTTTGCACCGCCAGTGATCTTAAATGCTGACCCATCATACACTTTAAGTTGTGCCGAAGATGCATCATACCAAAGTTCACCCTTGAGAGGTGCTGTTGGTTGTGATGTTGATGCTGAATTTTCTAACAGTTTGACCAGGTTCTCATTAAGGCCTTCACCAAATCCTGAGAAACTTTTACCAAAAAGTTGTATTGTAGTAGAGGTATCTACCGTACCATCTGTGATTGTAGCAACTACTGTGCCGTCTGTTTTGTTAATTGTGTATGCCATTTGCTTATATTTATGTCTTAATTAAAGGTTTTGTGTACCTGCTAAACGGAGTGTAATATCCATCTAATCTGTTGTTGTAGGTAGCGTCTGCCTTCATAAGGTGCAGTGTGAGTCCTGTCTTGTATTCGGCCCCTTGCTCTCTGAAATCTGTTGGTGCATGTAACACACTGGAATCATGGATCAATGCATCTTTTGGTCGCCACATCAATATTTTCTCAATTGACAATCCTTCGTATATTGACATGGGTATATGTTTTGGCATAATCTTTTTTAGTATAACCATGTCTTTTTTGTTGTGTTCAATATTCTCAACACCATATTCCTCATAAGACTGGTGTCTTATAACATTTGCATAGTTGGCGAAACTGCCTATATCTCTACCTTTCATGAAATGTGTGGCCCTGCCTCTGTATCTTTGATTGAATGTGACATACTGGGTTTGATGTATTTTATCCAAATCGATAGGAATGATTATGTCCTTGTATGGTCGATATCCGTTGATGTGTGTGACTGAATCAGTATGTAGGCCATAGGGTTTGACTGATTTAAAAAATTGGTCTCCAACGCTCATTGGATCGTCATGTGCAACATCACTATAGAATACTATGTCATCACCAAAATGTTCATAAATTTTTGGTTTTACAATATCTGATATTTCTTTAATCAACATAGGATATGTAATGTGAAGCACATGATCATTTATGTTTAACCCTATTTTGTTAAAATTATCAGTAAAAAATAAAGATAAAGCATCACGTTCTGTGTCATTGATAAAATTTTCTACCACATAACTTTCTTCATTTTGATCTTCAAATAAAGATGCGTTCGTATCATGTATGACATCTATTTTTTTTAGTTCTTCCTGTGAGAACGGTCTATCTGTTTTGTATTTCATTTGGTATTCTTTTTACTATTTCTTCCCATGGATGTCTTATGCAAAACTTTAACATAAGCCGATCATAATTTACTGACTCTACCCAGTGTTTAAGTTTGCCATTTTCTAACAAAACACATTCGTATGGCACTTGCTTATCTTCCACAACCATTACAGGTTGTTTTTCAAATAAGTTTATTTGTATGCTAGTCATGTCGTCCTCATCAACGTGTGGTGGTACATTGTTATTTGCAAACAAATAGGCAAATCGAGGGTATGTGTTCATTCCCCATATTCCTAAATCTTCCTCAACCTCTTTCGTTAGGTGTCGAATATCAGAGTCCTCCGATAGATAAACTTTCCACCAAGATAACTTTGGTTCAAACTTCTTCCATTGATACCATTCACCTCGTTGATGTATGTCATAGAAAATTTTACTGTACTTCTTTTTGTCTATTTTATAATTAAGATGAATCAAGTTCATATGCGTTATTTCCTTTGAAAAATTTTAAACATTTATAAAATTCAATGCAATCTTCTATATCATCCTCAAATGATATGTTTAAGTTGATACGTTTGTTATTGTTGTTGAATACTGCATGTCTGGCCTGTGTGTTTAGAAACATAGGTGCTGTTGTCTCACCTGGCTGAAATTTGCAAGGTGCATAGTTGTCCGTCAGTGGATATATCAAGGCAGTGTTACGTTTACCTCCATCTGTGTGCCAATCCTGTACAGCATTGGGACGTATCATAACTAGATAACAGTTCCTACCATGGAATGTTTTTTCCAGATCATAAAAGTTTAAAACACTTGGCCTGCCTGTTTTTGTGGAATTATGTACTGTCCAATCCTCGTCTCGCAAATTCATGCCTATATCTAATAATTCTTTCTTTATTTCTGGTGACAAGAATTCGGGTAATTCGTAATGTGTTAAATCACTAGGCATCTTTGCATTCCTCTTATATCATTTTGTGGAAAACTTGTTTGGTGTAATGTTCCCCCTAATGTTTTTTGTAAAAAATCATCATCATAGAAAGTCCACATCCATTTGTCTGTCTTTACGTAAAACACATCATGAGTTTCAATATCTTTCCACATAGTAGGTTCCAGATCCCTAAACCAACATATTTTTTCATAAGCAAATTTATCTTTATTAGAATAATATGATAGGTATATCTTATCGCTGTGTTCTTTTAATATTTTAATAGTGTCAATTGTTTCTTGAATCTCCATGTGCGTGAAAACCGAAAAAGCTACGCAAATATCGTAATGATTCTTAAGTGCAAGTTTTTCTTTGCCATTAGAATTATACATATAATTGTATCCGTCATAATGTAAAAATTTATATTCAGGAAAATCAAATTTGTTTTTATTAATAAGATCAAGTTTTACGTCCATTCCTGTGTAATTACCATGTGGTTTAAATCTTATAAAATTAGCTCTGTTGCAACCAAAGTCCAGTACCGTCCTTCCTTCAAACTGTGTGTACTGTTCAAAGTATGCTCTAACATTATAATTAAGATAGGCTTTCAAACCCGACATCGTGGACTCCCATATGAAATACTATTCTTTCTTTGATCGGAGATTTAACCCCGTGTGGTTTCTTTGTGTTTAGCACAACCATTGAATTATAAAGTATGCTGGCACTGTCAGTGCCATCATTGAAATATAGTTCTCCTGTGTTTTCTGTGATAGGAATCACAAACGAACATTTGCTTTTGTTGTCAACGTGAATTGGCAGTTCTCCTCCCGCTAGTACTCTAAAAAAATTACATCTAAATTCTTTTGGCCTAAATCCAAACTCGTTCCATATATTTTTAATAAGCCTTAACAATTTACGGTCGAAGTTGTGTATCTCCTGCACGTAAAACTTATTCATTTCTTTTCCGCCAGTTGCATCATCAACATATTCGGAATACAATTTATTGCTGTCTTCCCACTTGCCGTTGAAATAATCGTCCCAAAAATTAATTGGTACTTTATAATCTGTCTCTATGAAGAAGTTTTTATGCCACTTCTTTTGTATATGCTTTGTCATAATCAAATGCGATCCTGTGTAATAATCTACTTTTCATTCCATCAAATTTCCATCTCTTGTGGATGCTCAGCCATTGTTCTGAAATTACTAAATCCTTATCCTGCCATGCATGGTGATAAATGTATTTTTCCTGTGTACAATGGTTTTTTAAAAATGCATGTAATTCTTTCCATTCTTCTTTTGTTGCTCCTTCCACTATATCATATACTTGTTGAAATGGAAAGTAAAGACCTTTTTTGCCTTCCCTATTTGTATGCACAAGATTAATTGGATTGTCATAATTTATTTTTTCTTTTGCAACTGCCATGTCACTGAACGCTCCAACCTTGTAACCAGATGCGTACTTTATAGTTTCTAGTTTATGTTGCATATTGATTGACAGATCATTATATGCCATTTCTTGATTTATCCAACTCGTCATAGATCCCACACTACCCTTGACGGAGTACAGCCATACGTATGGAAATCTCTTTACTGCGTTTGCATGATGCGTGTGCCAATCTAACTCCTCATCATGTCCAAACAGTCCTTTATCTCCGTTGTTGTTTAGTTCTCCCGTGACCCTAATAACACCAGGCTCTATAAGTATGCGTTCTTTTTCTGCGGCATCTCTTCCGTGGTCTAGTTTTACTGTGCCTATACTTGAAGCAATACGCATTTGATCTTCTACCGTAAGATCTTGGTTCTTAAAAATTACAACATAATGCTTATTACACAGTTTTGCAATTTCGTGTAATTGGTCTTGTGATAAAGTTTTAATATCTTCCTGTATTGTGAGCGTCCAGCCGTTACTGTCTATTGATAATTTCATCCAAATCCTGTTGTCCTTGTAGCGATATTATTATGTGAGATCGAGTTGTTGGACCTTTGTTCCAGGCTGAATGTCTCATTCCTTGATTCAAGAACCAACAAGATCCAGGTTCCATTGTTTGATGAACTTTCTCTCCTGACTTGTTTACACAGTAAAAGCCACACTTGTCATTTGTTGTAATAGGGATATGGAAACGAACAGAGTAATCGGTATTATAGTCTATGTGTTCTGCTACATAGGCACCAGGATCCATTATGGCTATTCTGGCCCTTGTTGTCTCTGCTTTAAATGAACTTATAACTTCTTCAAGGTAGGTTCCTTTCACCCAGTCCTTAATTTTATTATAATGTCTTTCGTCTAATCTTGTTTTAGGAATTTTTTTATCATAAACTCTTTTTTCTTCTTTGACGTTGTATTGTGTCAGTGCTATCTGCTTGTATGGAGATCCATTAACTTCGTATTTGCCTTCTCCATCTTTTGCAATATAATTTTCAAATGGTTTTACATAATTTCTATAATCCCATGCCATTCTCTTGTTGCCTAGTCCGTTTCTTAAGTCTGACTCGTTCACATCGTTATCCTGAAGAAATTTATAAGCGTCTTCTATAGAATCAAACTTCAAGCCAAATGCTTTCTGTAACTTGGGTGACTTGCCACCCACCTTAACTCCATATCCATATTTTGTTTTTAAGTCATCTTCTGCAACAGGCATATCCTGTACAACCTTGATCATTTTATCTACGTCAAACGTTTGATCAAGTTTTACAAATGGTGGCAATTCATATCTAGTCTTTAATTTCATAAGTTCCTTTGTGTTGCCAACATGCCTCGTGTTTTGGATCACACACTGCTTGTTTCCCGTCGTGCATTTTCCATTCTGTGTCTGTTTTTTTGCCTAGTTCTATAAAAAGTCTTTTCATAAATCCTGGGTTACGACATCTGCTAATGAATACCTCCTTGTATCCTGCCTGTTTGGCATGTGCTAATTGGTGTTGTACCGTAGCAACTAGGTGTGGTCTTGCTATGATTCTACCATTCATTCTCAGTTTTGCGTGTTCCCAATATCTATTTAATATTCTCGCTTCTCCAGGTTTATAATATTCAGGTCTATGCCATACAGAACTGAATCCCAAAATTTCATCCTCTTTAAGCAACACAGTGATACAGTCAAAAGCAAACCAATCTATGTTCTCATAATTGCTGGCAATATCTATGTCACCAAAATCAATTTTATCTAATTTCTTAAGGAGATCTGTCCTCTCATCAGGCTTGAATGTAAGCACATCGCACCCACTGTTTTTGTTTACAAAATTTTTATCTCCAGCTGTGAACATTGTTCCAAAACTCCTGTTTCTTTTTTCCATGCACTAATAAATGCACTCTATCTTGATCTGAATTATTTTCAACGTAATGTTCATAGTGTATATTCAACACCAGCGGCATGCCAGGTACATAGTCTACCTGTTTATTGTTTAAAACAAATTTGTTACCTTCGGGATAACTTAAACAAATGTTTAAAGGTTCCAACCAGTTGCGTTCTGGCACATCTATATGCTTTGTGATATAACCGTTTGGTTTGATAACAAGGAATCTTATGTCATCTATCCTAGCGTATGGCAAACTTTTGACCCACTCTATTGTGCGTGGACAACGTTCACCAACATCAGTGATGCCTGGCTTTTGTTTTTTACGATCATACTCCCAGTGACTGTTTGTTTTATCTGAATCAAATCCATACAAGGTTACCGCACACCAATCTTTATGTCCATCTTCTGGTCTGTGTATCACTAATTTGTCTTTGATCAGTTCGTATTCCGTCAAGAGCTGTTTGACCGGGACGTCAAAGTCCATCTGCACATACTCTACACTGCTATTTCTGTTAAATTTTTGAGTAATCATGATGATCCTTGTGGTTCCCTTCGAACGGTGCAACTAAATTTATCAATAAATTGTTTGCAGGACCCTTGGCATCATGTCCGTAAAAGTTCAGTATACCAAAACCCACATATGAAAGAATAAACAACATTAGATTTATTATAACTGCATTTACGCCAAAAAGCAATGGTGTTATTAACCAGTGTGCGGCAAAAATGAACATACCGTATTTGTGGAAAAACATCACTCTTGGATTTCTCATTAGATCTATCATGTATTTTCTTGGTATTTGTTTAACTTTCCAAAGACTGAAAAGTATTACATACCACGGATAATTTTTTGGGCTATGTGGATCCCTATCTGTGTCTGCATGAGCATGGTGAATCCTATGCACACCGGACCATGTCAGAGCACTTCTACCACCACATAATAATCCAAGGTAAAGCAACACTATTTCTGCTAGTGAACTAACCTTACGATCACCGTGTGCGAAATATCTATGGTATCCGTAGGTTATACCAACTGCGGCTACCACCCAATATATCATGTATCCGTACAACACTATCATATAAAATCCTTATAATCCTCCCAGTCATGCGGTTTATTCAATGCGTGTGTAAAATGCACCATCTTTATGTCTGGATGGAACTCGCCGCCCAAATAAACGTAGTCGTTGCCCGTAACTTGGTGGTACAACTGACTATTTTTGACCTTCCATTTATTTAAATCAAAATTCTTCACTCCTATTTCTTCTTTTGCACACCATCGAGCAACCCAGCTCTCTGGTACAGTAATAAGTTCTAGTTCTTCGTTTACATTGTCCTCTACAAAGTACTGTTCACCATTCACAGGTCCCCTTGCTATGCCTCGTTTGATATAATAATTCTGCCATAGGTCCGGATCCTCTATAAACTTATCATAGATATATCTACAGTCTTTGGGATAGTACTTGAAAAATCCACCATTGATCTTGTATCTCTTTTTTTCAGTGTCTCTCCACCATCCAGGTATTGAAACAAACTGGCCCTTCTTGATGGGGTATTCAAATAATTCTTTGTAATTGTTTACAAGTAGAACATCAATGTCCATGACACAGATAGGTTCGTCTATGTCCAACGACATACCATGCATCTTGTTCCATTGTAGCAACACATCGTCCCGTATCGGTTTACGCACCCATACAAATTCATACTCAGGAAGTTTCTCTTCAAGGTATTTTTCATATTCTGGTCCGTATCTGTCGCCAATACGCACTGCTATGATCTTCATTGCCACCTGATTACCTCATCAATGCTTGGTTTCTGTACCCAGCTCTTGTGATTGAATTTTTCATAATCACCATATCCAATTCCCAAAGTGAACGCAAGTCCTGGTCTGTGTGTTATGTCATTATGGACCATTGGATGATAGAAGTAGCACTTACAGAATGACACATCCAATCCCTGTTCTACTGCTAACAAACTTGTAACCATGGCATTCATGCCACACTGTTGATTAAATTGATCTTTGTGTACTTTGCCAATTTGCTCAAATGTGTCGGCCAACTTGCCACTTTCCCAAGCGTATCCGTGTTTTTGCGATTCTCTCATTTTTGCCGGAGCAGGATAATAAGCCAACAAATAAGGTGCGTTTACCTGACCGTTGAAATGCCAATGATCGTCCTTGATGTAATTTTTTGATTCATCTCCGGCATGATACAACAACCAGTCATCGTATACTTTTTCTAAATCCTTCCATTGTTGGTCTGTGGCTCCCTGCCAGCGGTCGTTGTCATTTTTATGTTTTCCACATACTGTAGACATTGCCAACTTCTTTTTTTGTTTGACGTGCTCTGGTCCGTAGACATCAATATCATAGTGCCAAAAATTATTCTTGTGCGGTGTCAATTCTTGTGCTTTTTCCATAATCTGCTTTATCATCTGCTTCTCTGGAATTTTATCCTGTTTGAAAAAGGATATGTTACGTCTTTTCTTGAGTAAATCTTCTATCATATTTTTGTTCCAATTATCATAAACCTTTTGTATTTGACAAAATCTTTTTCGTATATTTTCATATTTCTCAGTTTAGACACGTATTGATTTGCGAAATCCTCAACAGTATCCACAGTATTGACATGCTCTGCGACTTCTTTATAGTTGTTGCTCTGCAAAACAACCAACGTATGTTCCTCTAATCTACTTATGGTGTTATATATTGTGGCCTGATCAAGATGTTCACATGATGTACAAATCACTATGGGAGACTGTATATTGTCAATTGTATTGATGTCTTGCTCTATGAACTTCACATAGGTCAACTTGCCGTTTTTTAGATTGTCAGCATCTATTTTTTTCCATAATTTTTTTGCTACTGATTTTGCCGCAGGATCAAAATCGATACAATCTATATGACCTATTTTCTTCAGTTGAAATTTATCTATTAACCTGTATGCCAATAAACCATACCAACTCGCTAGAAGAGTAATATCAATTTTTTTATCTAGAGTTTTATACCTGTAATGATGAGGATATTCGTTCAGTTTTTCGATCAACCAGTCCTTGCTACTGTACTGGTTGGCACTTAAACTGTTTAGTATATCTACAATCCTGTCCGTGTTGCCGTCCAACATTCTCTTTATTGTATCTAAAGTATTTCTATCAAACATATTTTTGGTTGTGTAACATCACTGTATTATGACTTACACCCTCCTGCCAGCTAGATATCGCATCTCCCATAAAATACTTGTACTTGACATCTTCATTGTATATAAATCTATCGATACCCGAGTAAAGTCTTACATAAAGATCCCTGTGTTTCATAAATTTTTCAAAAACTTTTCTTTCATCGGTCCAACGCATTATAGACGAGTTGATCAATGTGTTTTGTGTTATTCTAAATTTTAATGGTTCTTTAAGTGACTGCTGTTTCCATGGACTGCTGTTCACAAGTGTTAGCTTATCAAACTCGTTGGCTAGGAAATCAATGTTATCATTTATCTGAATGTCTAAATCAAAAAACAAACAATTACCTGTAAACTGAAACAGTGATAGCTTATGGAATACGCCTCGCAGTTGAGGGTGTGTGACAGTCATGTCATATTCTTTTTCGGGTTTATCTGTTAGGCAAGTGAACGTGTGTTCTAATGTAAGATGTTTTGCAATAGAATCTTTTAATCTTTGATCAAAGTCCCTATCATATTTTGTTCCAACATTGACACTGTATACATTAATCATTTAATTCGTTGTAGATAGCCAATAGTTCAATTGGAGTTTTGGCTGACCTCAATCTTTTTTTATATTCTTTATCAGTAGATTTTTTTAATTTGTCTGTCTCAAATATCTCAATTTTAGTCGTAAACAATATTTCTTTGCTTTCGGGATCAGCAGGATCAAATTTTAAAATTTTTTTAACAAAGTCTTCTACAGAAACTTTTTTTTTGATGTCAGTCCTTGATTTTATTCCTTCATCAACCATGTCACTTATCTGTCTAGCATAGTTCCTATTTCTTGCTATTGTCGCCTCAGCAATTTTGTCTGTGTTATATTCTGCAATAAGATCTTTAAAGTCTTGATTATTAAAATCTACAGCAAGATAGTGATTGATTGCCTTGTTTCCATCCTTGTATATAACTTCAACTGTGTTATTTTCTGAGTTTGCAAAACAAGCCTCGATAATTTTACCACTGAATATTGCCATTGTTAAATCCTTTGTATTATTATAAAGTATTAAGCATCAGAAGTCAACACACTGATAGCACTATTAGTTTTGGTTTTTAGCTTTTTCGAATTGTTCTTTAGTTAGAGAACCTTTTTGGAGGAGATCATTCAATCTTTGTTCTACGTGCTTGTTAACGATCTCTTCAAGTTGGTTAGTTGCATTTTTATTTCTTTGTGCTGTTGATTCCTTTATCTTTTCCAGTGAATACTCTTTCAACAAGGCCTTAAAATTTGGATCAAGCATATCTGGTTGCATGTAGTAAACAACTGCTTTCTCTCCCTCCTTGTATAGTACTTCTATGCAAGTGTTATCTGCGTTTGTGTAGTACGCCTCTATTACTTTTCCTGTGAATATTGCCATTGTCTATCTCCTATGCTTTCAGTATCTTAAAGTTATATGTGTTTGCTGTACTTGGTGAACCATCTGGGAACTCCTGTGCTCTGTAATCGTTTCCGCTGGCAAAAAGCTGTTGATAGTTACCACTGCCTCCAGTTAGTATTGTGTTTACCATTGCGGTACCCCTAGTGTTGCCACTGCCATCCACGTTATAACGTAGAGTGTATCCTGTGGATGACGACACCACCTGTTGCTGAATATATTCTGCCATTAATCCGCCCAATGATGCTGACGAAAACTGTTTCATATCGTTATTGCTATCAAGAAAAGTTGCAATGACTGATGGCTCGCCTGAGTCTCCTTCTATTTTGTGTAGGTAGTAATTAGTTACTGTTGTAGGTTGATCTTGCGATTCAGGTATGCTTCCAGCCGAGTACAATGATGTATCTGCTCTTGTGTCTGAGAAAATTGGTGTACTTGATACTAATGCAGATCCAGTGACTGTGGTCGACGTTGACACGTGATATGTGCCACCCTGCGATACAGTGATATCTCCCAATGCCATTAAATTTATTGCTGGTATAACGAAAGTATCTAAAAAATCTGCCTGTGTCATTGCTTGTACCTGAGTGCCGTTCCAGTAAACCGGAAACGTTACACCTGTGTCTGATGTTGGTGTGACCGAATTAAGAGTTTGTGTGATCCTTTGGTATGATGTTGTCACAACACTTGGCTCTGCTGTCGTTGCCTCGCTTGGAAAAGAACCTGATGCCGTAGATGCCGCTCCAGCTTGTAATCTTGTATCGTCTATAGATGTAAGATTTCCGCCTGAACCAGATACCGATAAAGCTACTGATGGTTGTAAACTGTAATAATATATTCCAAGATTATATTGTTCGGTCAGTTGTGTAGACTTCATCTCCTGCATCTGGTCTCCGTTCCAGTATAGGGGTGTTCTAACCGTCATGGCCTATGCTCCTGCGCCGTGTATAGTTTTTAAGACTGATCCTGATGAGTTGAGTATTTGTAGAGTTACTGTTGATTTTAACATGTCTTTGGTCACTGTTCCACTATCTCCTGTTGTTATAACCGTACCCGATACATTTGGTAAGGAAATGGTCCTGTCTGCCGTTGGATCGATTACCGTAAGAGTGGTTTCGTTGTCATCGTCAGTGGCTCCTTCAAATACTATATTGCCATTTTGTAGTAATGTCAAGCCCGAAAATGATGAACTTCCACCATTTGCTATAATTCCTTCAAAAGCTGTGGCTTTTACCGTTCCTACCACTTCTAATTTTGTAGTAGGTGTAGTTGTTCCAATACCAACACGAGCAACTGATCCATCTAGAGTCATTACAGTTGTGGTTGTACCACCATCATTTACCTTGAAAGTAATGTCAGTGTCTGATATTACATTTGAAATTATTGCACCTGTGCTGTCCACAGTAACTGATAAATCACTGTCAACACCAACAGTCAAACCTGTGTCATTTACAATACCTAGTGTGCCTGTTGTGGTGTCATTTGCATTAGATTTTAAGAATGTAGATGCTGATTCGCCTCCCAATGCATCTGAGTCTGTGGCTGTGCCGGCAAACCTATTGCCTGAAATAGCAGTAGATAGAGTCAATCCCTTTTTGATAGTTGCAAACCCTGATATTGATACCTTAGGTATAAATTCTACATCAGATACGATATAAACTAGGACTCCGTCATTGTAGGTAAGTGTCACGTTTTGTAGATTATCATCTGAATCTAATATGCTCTCATAGACAAATCCAGATTGCGTACCTGTGGTACTTGGTGGACCAACTAAAATACTTTGTGTTCCGTTGTAAAAATAATATTGTCCTGTGTCAGAGTCAATCCATGTGTCACCTGCCGTCATGTTCTCTGGTGGATCTGATTGGTATGGTGCTGTACCAGGTGAGGTAAATGCTGTACCGTTCCAAACTTTCAATCTAACAGCAGAGCTGTCCCACCAAAGCTGTCCTGTCACAGGTTTAGGTGGTGCTGATGTGTTAGCAAAGTTTTCCATTAAGTGTAGGAAGTTCTCTGCTATCAGTTCACCATAACCTGCATAGCCTTTTCCAACAAAACTTAAATCAGTTTGTGTGTTTACAACACCATCCTGTACTGTGAATTGGTTCGGGGAAGCCGAACTATTTGTTTTGTTTACAATGTAAGCCATTTAATGTTAGTATCCTGTGTTCCCACCTGATGTAGTTCCACTCACTGTGTTTGAAGTTGACAGTGCTGTTGAACTTGTTTCAGTGAATGTTGTTAAACTCTGTATTCTTAAAGTGTAGTCTATCTGAATAAGTCTGTTCAAAGATTTCTGTACTGGGTGAAATATTACATGTGTCAACAATTTGTTAGTTGAACCGTTTTCTGTTCCTTCCCAGCTTTTCAATCCTAGTTCGTCAAACACAAAATCACCATTGAAGTCTGTTGTATTGTCAAATGCGGCCTGTCCTGTAGGTTCACCGTAGTCCAGTGTACATGTGCATACGATGTCAGTGTACTTGTTACCCGACGTGTGTCTCACTTCCATTTTGTTTCTTGTTACATCTTTATTGGTTGCAGAATTATCATCTATAACTTTGTAATATGTTTGATTGTACAATGTGGCACTTGTACCTGTAGAGTTTGGCGTAAGATAAGTTATTATACCTGTTGGATCGACTGATGTTCCACCATTACCAAATGCCATTTCGTGTACAAAACCTGTATTTTTGTTTGCTAATGAATTAGCCAATCCTTGAGACATATTTTCGTAGTGTATTGCGTTTCTTTTATCAACAATCACTTCGCCTGTTTCTGGGTCAAAAATCTTGATATGCCCTGTCATCATAACACCTGTGTTATCTTGAGGCTTTTTGTTCTCTTCTTTTGATTCTGTTGGTTTATTGTCCTGTGTCATCTAGTGTATTTATTCAGGTGCGTTTGTTGGTTCATTAGCTATGAATTTAGCTTGTCCTGTAGTGGATGCCTGTAAGCCTTTACCATCCGCTGGATTGCCGTCTAACGCTGTGTACCATACCTGTCCTTTCTTATGTAAGATTTTGACCTGTGTTTCATCAGCTGGTGCAGTAGTTAAGGTCACTGCTGTTGTGCTTCCGTCCACAGAGTAGTTAATAGTTGATCCATCCTCGCTAGTAAGCAACAATCGTTGGCCACCAATGAATATGTCTAACTCACTA
>Ga0209336_10000894_pt1 | contig 14989 bp, 35 predicted proteins | sample LinPmetageLP32_FD_184042 | JGI IMG/M metagenome (GOLD analysis project Ga0209336, IMG submission 184042) | Marine viral communities from the Pacific Ocean - LP-32 (SPAdes) (version 2) | ecosystem: Environmental > Aquatic > Marine > Oceanic | place: Pacific Ocean | collected 2009-08-23 | reverse complement strand
CAAGTTGTGTGAAAAATGCAGATATTGCTACAAATGGAGCTGCAACTAGACCAGCAAGAATACCTAGACCCATAAGACCTTTATCTTTTAGACCAGCAAGACCAGCAAGAAGGCCATCCTTTAGTCCAAAAATACCATCACGAATATCTTCCATAAGAGTTTGATTTTTGTCTTTATCTCTTTCATCTGCATTAATTTGTTTTTGTTCTTTTGCATCTGTTTTTGAATCGGCATTGAAAGATGCTTTGAGGGGCTTAGATACAGCAGAAAATAATTTTTTAGTAACACCAACACCAGGCAAAGAATCAATTCCTGCCTTCATAGATTGAAGAGGTGCCATCAATTGGTCAGCAAAAGGTTTGAATGATTCTTTCAATTCATCCTTAATGACTCTTGCACCTTCTACTTGACTTTGTTTTAATGCGTTGATTACACCTTGATTGTTCTCTGCCATTTAATTGTCCTATTTCTTTTTAGTGTACGCCTGTGTTCCAAAGAACGCAGCGACAATTGCAGCTACTGAAACAAAGTAAGTTGCAGCCATGTCACCAAGTATTTTTGATGCTTGGTCTAATCCAATCAAATTTGCAAGTACTACTGCAAACGGATATAACAACATACCAAATAAAGCAAACCATGCCATTGAGCGCTGTGCATCTCTCATTGCATCAGCATCTTCAAGTTCTTTACGTTTGAACTCTAAGAACATCTCATGTTCTGTTTCAGACACCTTACCGTCACCATTAGTATCTGCTGGGTGGTGTTTCTTTACTTCTTCTTCAGACATTTATCTATTTCCTTTTTTCTCTTGCAACTCTCTCTTTTTCATCTTTAATATATTGAGACAATAAACTTACATATATTTCCCTTTCCCACGGCATCATATTATCTAATTCTGTCAAACTATAGTTATAATGTTGCATCATGTTAAAATTAACTTGGAAGTAAGTTCCCAAGCTATCATGTGAAAGGGCTATCCTAAAAAACTTTGCATCCCTTCAAGTACGATTTCATTTTCAACACCAGTATTTGGATTAGTTACTTTTACTGTATGTTTTAATTTAGGCATAGTTTGAAAGAAATCAGTTACTTTTTGGAATTGGTCAGTTGTCATCTGTTCGATAAAATCTTCTAATTCCTTTGCACTCATTTCATCATATACTTCATTCTCATCAAATACATTTTCCAAACAATCATTAATAATTTTGAAAGTACCATCCATAGTATCCAATTTATCCATGTCATAACCCATGAGTTGTTGCATAGTAGGATATTTCATAGTCAATCCAATTTTATCATTAATCATAATAGTAATATCATGACCTTCTGTTTTGACAACTTTTATGTCCTCAAGATTAATAGTCACTGGTACTTTAGTCTCACCATCATCTTCACAAGTAACTTGTAATTCGACAGTTTCACCAACAGATTTACACCTAATTTGTAAGAACATATATTCTATATCAAATGTTGGTAACTTTTCAACTATATTATCAATCTTACCAAAAGTACAACTTTTAATAATTTCAACAACTGCTTTGGATTGTGCAGAATTATCTTTACTCTCCATAGCCATCATCAAGATTTTTTGTTCTTTAACCAAAAATGGTCTGAACTCTATTTTTTCCCCAGTTGATGGAATTTCCATCTCATAATTTGGGTTATTCAATACTGGCAATGCCATAATTTATTCTCCTATATTAATAATTAAAATAATCGCCTCAATACTTTCGGTACATTTAGTTGGATATTTCTAAGAATAGTGTTTTTTAGAATATCTTGTAAAGTACTATCAAGATTTGCTTTTTGTGGTTCAGTTGCAATATTTCTCCAATATCTATATGCAAATTCAACCGACACTTTTTGGATTTGATTAGAATTACCATGACCATATGCGTTTGCAGATATAGTAACTGGAAATGTTTCTTCTAATTTACACCCATAAGTTCTTTCGTCTTGTTCGTTCAATTGATATATTTCAACCGAACCAATATATTCTTTGTAATAGTTTATATTGTATGTATCTGGATTGTATGTAATCTTCTGCCATTCCTCAAAGAAATATCTTTCTGCAAGGTCAGAGCCACAGTAGAAAGTTGCTTCTATTGGTGCAAAGGTTTGTCCTTGTACTATTTGATGTACTGGCCCGTATATATTACTATTATTCTGTGTTCTTAAACTTCTGCCTGGAATAGAGATTGAATCGCAACGAAAAGATATTCTTCTTGCAGTCTCGCCTTGTAGTTGTGACAATACATTTGATGACATTGCAGATGAACCAGCAGTATCAGCTGAACCACTAGTAACACCAGATGGTAAGAGTATAATAACTTCATATCTGTTTGCTTTTGCATATCCATCTCTGGATGCATTATGTTGTAAGAACGCATTTAGAGAACCAAATGCAGCTCCACCCAAAACATTTGAAAAGTTAAATTTTGCCATTAAATCATCTTCCTAGAATCTGACCAGACTTTTGAATCTGATGCTTTCTTAAACCTTTGTACTGGTAACATGATTGCAGTTAAGTTATCTTCTGGTTCTATCTTTAAACACATTGACCTTAAATATCCAAACAAATACCTTTTAATTGTAGGCTTAGTTAATCTACTCCCTTCAACTGCACTCACACTTAACTTGTCTTGACCAGCTGCATCTAATAGTCTTGCTCTCATTGCATATGGTAGGTAGTGGAAATTTAATCCATAAAACCCACCTTCTGCTGGTTTTAAATACATTATAAGTGGAAACGTATCATAGTATGGTAACTTCTTTGCACCCTTTGGTGCATAGATAAACATATTTAGGTGTTTTGGGATAGGTTGCTTGTTTAGTTTTCCAGAACGTAAGAGTTCTGCCGTATTTGGAGTACCCAACTCTTTAATACGGTTACGATACCATTGGTATGGTTCTGTTCCAGTTTTAATCTGCGCTGAGATTTTATCAAAATAAGTTTCTTCTGCCACTAGAACCAACCCATCGCCATTTTAGTTTCTTCAGGCACCATATCCATATTGAATGGTGGTTGAAAAGTACAATTTGCAATAGACTCTTTTATACCACCAACCAGACCAGCTTTCTGAATATCTTGATTAATTTCATCTGCCATTGGACAAAATGCACTTGTAAGAGTATGTGTTATTTTCACTACAGTATTATCCTCTAATATTTCTATATCATATATCAAACCCAAATGAATAACAGAAATACTAGGCATTTCTGGGTCATAAACTTGTTCTAAGTTTTTGACAACTTGTGCCATGATTTCATTTCTTTTTTTATTCATATAGATATTTATATCATCAATTCAACTTCAGTTAAGATGATGAACTCCATGTCTCTATCTTTACAATACTCTATTGCATTTTTCCACTTTGCATCATTGACCGCCCAAGTACGAACCTCGTTAAGATATTTCTTAGTTTTTCGTGAAGGCATTTTAGGGGGTTTACACTGTGCTTTAGGTTTTACTTCAACTACCCATTTCTTGTTACCTTTTGGTGTTTTTACCTTGACATAAAAGTCTGGGAAGTATCGGTGTATTTTACCATCTATGGGTGAACGGTATGGTACGAAGAATTCTTCTGAACCCCATTCAAGTATTTTCTCATTACGGTCACAATACACCATAAATTTCCTTTCCCACAAACTTCTATAAATAATCTTAGAAGGGTCACCCTTGTACTTTTTTGGGTATGTTGGTATGTATCGTCCACGGTATGCCATGATTATTCACCTAAATAGTATGTAACTAAGGATATTTATAAAGATGTTAAGAGGCTTCCTAAACGAGATAAAAAATGTTGCTGTCAATCGTGCAACCAGCAGAGTCAATAATATGATATCTGATGCACTTGGTGGTGGACGTAGTAATGGTTTACCACGAAATTCTGGTAAGATTGATAGAAGTAACTATGCAAAGATTAATCCATTTCAAGGAGAGACTATTGCATACCCAGAAGACTTAGGTTCAAACGACCAAGGACATTATGTTGTATTTAACATCAATGAACAAAGTAATGCGAAAGTAAAATTTAGTCAAGGTACAAAGGTTAGAGGACACCCAATGGGGTATCAATCTCCCCCACCAACTGGTGATAAAACTTGGAATAGTAAAACAAGTGTCAGTGTTCCAACCAGTGCAACTAAAAGACTTGCAAGTTCTATTGTAATGTATATGCCTGCAACTGTAGGTGTTGGTCAGGCTTCTCAATACGGTGAAGTAGAAATGGGTGTATTTGCAACTGCCGCCGCAAACTTATACAAACAAGGTGCAGATAAGGGTGTATTTAATAAAGAATTTCTAAACACTGCGTTGGATGAGGGGGGTTCTGCTTTTAGTGATGGTGCAGAAATGTCACTTAAAAAAGCAGCTGATTTGATTGCGCCTGGTGCTAAGGGTGCAATTGAACTTGCATCTGGTAAAGTAACAAACAATAGACTTGAAATGGTATTTCAAGGAACAAGTAGACGGTCATTTAGTTATTCATTTAAGATGATGCCTAAGTCAGAAGCAGAAGCGACTAATGTAGATAAAATTGCAAGAATGTTTAGATTCTACATGGCACCAAGTTTTGATGGAGACATAGGTTCTTCTAGAACTATGATTGTTCCAGCAACTTTTGATATATCATATTACTATGCACAAGGTCAAGAAAACCATTTTTTAAATAAAATATCTACTTGTGTATTAGAAAGTGCAAATGTAACTTATGGTGGTGAAAGAGTACAGTTCTTCAGACCACATTCAGATGGTAGAGGTGCTCCACCAGTTGAAACTAATATCGAGTTACAATTTAAAGAACTAGAACTCATTACAAGAGAAAAACTTGCGTTAGGATATTAATATGTCATATTTTGATATGCTCCCCAACATTTATTACAGTGCAAAAGGTGATGGTAAATTTACTATCATGAAAGACCTTCTTTCCAGAGTAAAGATTATTGCAAATGTAAAAGAGAATATTTTAGGGTTTGATTACTATGATGTAAAAGATGGAGAAACACCAGAGATGATTGCACACTTATATTATGGTGATGTGAATTTACACTGGACTATCTTAGTTGCAAATGATATCATTGATTACTATGAAGACTGGCCTATGAGTGTGCAGAAGTTTGAAGAGTTTGTTAAAGACAAATACGATAATCCACAAGCAATACACCATTACGAAATTGCACAAACATCTGGGGATACAACTACAACAATTGATGTTGGTATGAATACTACAGAGTATCCATCTGCTACTGCAATATCTAATTACCAATATGAAGAAAAACTACAAGAGAAGAAAAGACAAATCAGACTTATAGGTTCTCAATACATAGATGACTTTGTAAAAGAGTTTGAGAGAAAAATGAATGAGGCATCCTAATGGTTGCAAAAAGTGAATTACAATTTGCTGGTGAATTTCTAGTAGAAGAATGTAAGATTGTTTCCACAACAGGCGAAATCTACGACATTATGGAAATTGTTGAAGAGATTAATGTATTTGAGAATATATACACTGCAACAATTAGTGGTGATATTGTTATCAAAGATACAACAAACATTGTTAGAAACTTTCCTATTATTGGTGAAGAACGACTAATCCTAAAGATACAAACTCCACAATCAAGTCCTAAACCAGAGACTACTATTGATTACACATTATCACCACTAATCATTTATAAAATTAATTCACAATTTAGTTCTGGTGAAACTGCACAAGTTGTATCATTACAGTTTGGTTCTATAGAGGGGTTTAGAAATCAAACATCTAGAGTATCACAATCCTATAGTGGTGTACCATCTACTATTGTAGAGAAAATTCTTAGGGATGAAAACTATCTAAGAAGTAAAAAGACATTCTACTATGAACCTACAGCTAACAATGCAAAAATGGTTTTTCCAAATATTAGACCATTTAAGTGCATTAAACATTTAAGCAATATATCCAATTCCAGTTTAAATAATTCCTCACCATCCTATCTTTTTTATGAAACAACTAAAGGATATCATTTTAGAACATTTGACAGTATGTGCAAAGAAGAACCAAAGTTTTATTTTAAAGAAAATATTGCTGGACAGTTAGATGAAAAGGGTGTTGGTAATGTCCAGTTAGAATTAGATACACTGGTAAACTATCAAAGAGTGTCATCAAAAGACACTGTAAAGAATATTAATAGTGGTATGATTAGTTCAAAATTAATTACACATGATGTATATAATAAACGACTTGACTTGTATAAATATGATTACCTAAGTAATTTTGATAGGGATATTCATCCAGACAATGGGGAGTCCAGACCAATCATTTCTGAAGCAAAAGACCCAGACAACGGTAAAAGTTTGACAGACCACGAAGATACTAAGTTATTCGTGGTATCGACTGCATCTGGATATTCTTTCTCAGAAGGTAATAATTACCCATATCAAAGTGACAATCAAAGTCAAACACTTCAAAGAAAAAAAGCACGAAAAGAACAATTTGAGAATGGTTCTATTCTGAATATTGAAGTAAATGGTCAAACATTTATTCAAGCAGGAGATAAAGTTAATCTTGAAATTACTGCAAATAGTGCTGTTTCTGATGAAAGAGAAGACAAACAATTAAGTGGTAACTATATTGTTACACACCTAAGACACACCTTTACTAAATCACAACAACTTAAACACAAAATTACCATGCAAGTTGCAAAAGATTCTGGGAAAGGTGAATACTTACCATCATCTGGTATACCTCAAAATAACAGATTAGGCCCAGATAAGAATACTGCAAAATCTATTGACGTATCAGCAGGATATGCAATAGTTGATTCAACCGTAACATAAGGAGATAAAGTAACAACAGTTTATATCATGTTCAACCATTATTTTTTAAGAGGAATGAAATGACAAATAAAGCAAAACTCAAAATGAAGAAATTTACAAACCTACAAAGACAAGAAAGAACGATTGAACCCATGAATGAAAAAGAAACTAAATACATACAAGAGTTGTTACAAAGGATTAATAATGAAAACATTCCAACAAATACAAGAGGGAGTTTACGACCCAAACATATTTAACGCAATCTTTCTTGCTGGTGGGCCAGGCAGTGGTAAGTCCTACGTTGTGAGGAAGACCACTGGTGGTCTTGGAATGAAGATTGTGAACTCTGACGATATATACGAAAGAGACTTAGAAACTGCTGGTTTGGACATTGGTAAACCAGAGGATATATTTTCAGATGAAGGTCAAGCGATTCGTCTACGGGCTAAACAAAAAACCAAAGCAAGACAATCTGGTTGGGTTGATGGTAGACTAGGTATTATCATTGACGGTACTGGTAAAGACGTTACAAAAATTGGTAGACAGAAAGCATTACTAGACCAACTTGGTTATCAGTGTGCAATGATATTTGCAAATACTTCACTGGAAGTTGCACAAATACGAAATAAAGAAAGAGCAAGAACACTACCAGAGAAATCTGTAGAACAAATGTGGAATGGTGTACAAAAGAATATTGGTGCATTTCAATCACTGTTTGGTTCTAGTCACTTTATTATTGTAGATAACAATGAAGCTGGTGAGGACGTATTCCAGAAAGTATATAAACGTATACGTCACTTGGTAACTAAAAAACCTAGTAAAAGACAAGCAAAACAGTGGATTGCAAACGAACTCAAGAAGAAGAAAAGATAGCGAATCACTGCGAATCGCAGTTGTTTTTAGAACAAACCTCCTAATATCACACAAAATTTCACCCTCGTAAGTCCTTGATTTATGGGGGTTTTTTACGTTTGAAAATAAAACTTGACTTTGCTATAGGAATTGTGTATTATAATAGTATAGTCAACAGAGAGAGAGAAAAACATGACAAATCAAAACGAGACAATTTTTATTGATGCAGTAGAAGGTGCGAAAGTCGCCGTGTTCAAAGGTGCTGGTAACCAGATTGGTGCCGCTACTACTCCAGAGATGCTAAATTATATTCTAGATACTCACAAAATCTTTGGTGAGGTTTACTTCTGTAGCACTATGGACTTTGCAGATGAAGTTGGTTTCGCAACTCATGATGGTGCGAAAAAGATTTGGGAAGCTGCTATAGAAATGAGAGGTTAATAATGACGTTTGATGATATTGTAATTACAGACTATGGGATGCAAGGACGGATTGGTTCTATAGAAACCCATGATGATGGTACTACAAAATACACTGTGTTTTTTGATGACGGTGCTGTGAAATCTTTTGATGAAACTGAATTGGAGATTGCGAATGTTTGAACATATGAAAGACCCATCACTAGCTACTAGTACAGATGCATATCAAGCCGCAAGTAAAATCATGTCTCATGATTATGCAAACAAATATGCAAATTATTGGTCTAAGAAAAACAAGACTATTAAGTCTGGTAAAGCACACTTTAAAGATAGTGGTAGACAAAAGACTTACAATGCAGAGTTTAAAGCTCTAAGAGAGATTAGAAATTATGTCAATAAAGAACAAGATGTATTTTATGCAAAGAAATTACAAACTTTAAATTGGAAAGAAACTGTAAGGTATTGTAAAAAGATTGTAAAGTCTGCTACCTATAAAAAGTTGTGTGAAAACACAGTTGGTTCTAGTAAGGGTAAACTCAATGTATCAATTGAGAAAGCAAACTTTCGTGGTGCAACAGCTGGTCAAGCAACTTGGTACGGTGCAATCAGATTGCAAGAGAACAACTGTCCTTACACAATCATTCATGAGTTCGCACATTTGTGTGGTAATATGCATCATGATATTGGATTTCGTAGGGATGTAATCAAACTCGCATCAATGTTTATCAGTAAAGAGTTTGGTAATCTACTGAAACAGAACTTCAAAAAAGCAAAACTAAAGATTACTACAGGCTCACATATCATGTCGCCAGAACAATGGATTGCATCAGTAATTAGAATGGAAAAAATAAGAGAAAAAATGTCATAAAAGACTTGACATTGTTATCAGAACATGGTATAGTATATACATAATCAAGAGAGAAAGTGAGAAAATTATGAAAATCCAAAAAGAAATCAAAGATATCGAGTTTAACACTGTCACTATGTACGGTGAAACTATGGACGTTTCAGAACCAATCGTAATGGCATCTGCCGCTGGTTGGTATGTTGGTGCAATCTGTAAGGGTGAGTATGGTATTGAACCTTATGATAGGTTCACTGACTACTTTGCAACGCCTGAAGAGGCACAAGTAGTCCTTGATACCCCAATGGAACAAGGTGGGTTCAATGAGGACTATGGTGTTGTTCAGAGGGAGTTTGGATAGTGGATAAGATTACAAAGTTAGAATCTCTGTTAGAAAAACTAACAAACCTATATTATGAAGCGAATGATATAGAAGAGGATAGCGATACTTCAAGAGCGATTAGTACAGCAGAAGATACACTTATGATGGAAATTAAATTTGAGAAAGCGAGTATATAATGGGATTATTGGTAAATGTTTATAAAGATGCATCATCAAAGTATGATTGCACAAATGGTGGAGTATCATCAAAGAATATCAAAGGACTTTGTGTCACAAATGTGGACGGCCCTTTTGACCCTTGTGATGACTATCCTGCTGTTGAAATAGTTAAACAAACTTTTGGGTTTGGTTCATCTGTGAAGATTGTTCCTACCAAAGAGATTGAGAATAAGTCTTGGACAATGATGGGTGGTAACTATGCCGCTACTTCTGATAGTAGGTTTGGTGATATGATTGAGAAACTTCTTGGTCATAGTTTCTATGGTGCAGTTCCAATTCATGATAGAGTAGAATAATATGATAGTAACATATGATTTATTTAATGAAAACACTGGTACTGTGGGTAGATATAAATCCCTAGAGGAAGCAGTAAAAGCCGCAAAAAAGATGAACTACCGATTTGCAGTATTCAAACAAATTGGTTATGAGATGCCTGAATTAGTTAAATGGGTGTTTCCAAAGAAAAGGTAGAATAATATGACTCCATTAGAAATGTCAGTAATATCAACCACTGTAATTGCAATCGCATATTACTTTGGTAAGTATCACGGTAGAATGGAACTCACTGAAAAAGTTGTTAATAGTATGTTAAAGACGTTAGAACAAGGTGGGTTTATTAAGACTAAACTTGATAAGAACGGTGAAGTAGAACTAATCAAAAGAGATGAGGTTTAGTTATGAAAACATTTATCTTAATTACAACCGTAATGTTTATGACTCCAGAGAAAGACTTTTCTGGTGTTATTGTACAAGAATTCAAACACAGTGTAGAGTGTAAAGTTGCACTTGAAAGACACCAAAACCTTTCAATGGACTTTGGTGGTGTTATGAGTATTGAAGTTAAACATAAATGTGAGGAAAAGAATGACTGAAGAGTTATGGGAGAAACGTATCGGATGGGCACATAATGCACTAGAATGGTGTCATCACCATAAATCCGATTGGGGTATTAAGTATTGGTCTGGAGTAGTATCTAAACTTAGGGATATGAAACCAGAATCAATGAGCAACATTACTTATCATTAAGGGAGATATATTATGAGTATTAATTTAAAACATTCAAAATCTGTGATTAAAGATTTTGAAAAGTTAAGTGAAGGTAGAAAGAACTATATTAGAAAAAGAGCTGATAAAAGTTCATTAGATGTTAAAAGTTATTTAAAATCAAAATATGGAGTAAGTGATGAGTAATCAAAGAGCTGGTAAATGGAAATCTGCAACACTAAGAGATGGTTCTGGTATGCAGACTGTAACTTTTTTTAAGTATGCAAAAGAATTACTAGAACAATATGGTCATGAGGATGCAGCCTTTTATTTTGAACAAGTAGAAGACCACCTAAGAAGTGGTGGTGGTCTACCAAATGACACTAAAGAAATAGGTAAGGTGTTAGGTGTATGACAAAATACTCTCGCATCATGCGATTTAGAAACTCTAGAGTTGCAAAGTTTTTTGCAAACTTTCATGGCGGAATATATAAAGGGTGGGTTGAAGGAAAAACCACATTCACAATATCAAGAGGTGCAGGGCCCGTATCTGGTATGGATAAGGGGTGCTATATCGTAGTATGGGAGTAAATAATGTCATACAATCAACAATTAAAATTCAACTTTAGTGGTTTAAATGAAAAAAGACTCATTAAAGAAGTAACTACCAAGTACTATGAATACATAGATGAAGATGGTGAAAGAAAGATTAGTAAAACCACAAATGAAAAGAAGTGGTTTGATGATAGTGAAGCAAAACACAATCCTACTAATTCGTACCATTCAGAGGTTATATGATACTTGCCTATTTGACATTACTAACTGCACTCGCAATATCTGGGGTTGCAGCTTATTATAGTATTATAGGACTGATTGCAATATTTTCTGCATCAGTTATACCAATTGCAGTGATGGGGGTTGTTCTGGAAACAGGCAAACTTGTCACTGCAGCTTGGTTATATCATTATTGGAACAAGGTCAATGTCTTACTCAAGACATACCTTATCAGTGCAGTATTTGTATTGATGTTTATTACATCTATGGGTATATTCGGTTTCCTATCGAAAGCACACATAGAACAAACATCTGTCAGTGCAGATAATACACTACAAATAGAATCTATCGACTCACAAATCAATCGTCAGAAGACAGACATTACACGAGCAGAGTCACAACTAACATTACTAGATGATGCACTCAAGAAGTATGTAGAACTTGGTGCAATCACAAAAGGTCTTAATGCAAGAAAAGACCAAGAAGGGGAACGCAATGAGCTCACGCAGAGTATTTCATATGCTACAGAAAACATCTCAACTCTCACGAAGAAAAAGTATGAATTGCGACAAAAGGCAAATGAACTTATCGCAGAAGTGGGGCCTATCAAGTACATTGCAGAACTCGCTTACGGAAACTCCGATACAAACACCCTTGAAGAAGCAGTCAGATGGGTAATATTGATACTAGTCTGGGTATTTGACCCTCTTGCAGTACTGTTATTAATCAGTGCGAACATAAGTATTAAGGAAGAGATGACCAAGTTGCGTAGAAAGAGAACACGCAAGAATAACACTTTACGCAAGGTTACGCAAAGTACAAAAGAAAAAACTGCGTGGGAACGCAAGTTGAAAGAATCCAAAGAAAAGGATGGAGAACTAACTAAAGTTACACATAAAAATGGAGATGTGATTGCAGAGTACTACGAATGAAAGGGTTGAGTTATCTACCTATTTCGGAGATGGAGAATACGCAGACAGAGTCGCTAAAACCTATCTTGTTAAAAATAACTATTATGAAGTTGATTTTATTCTAAATCAAAAAACTATCGAAACGAGAATTATGAAATCTGAGAGTGGAGATGCTATGTATTTCCACAGTGAATCGTATGCTGATTCTTGTGCAGAAAATTATGTATTAGGTATAGTATGAAAGAAAAAAATTTAAATAAATTGCAGAGAAAGGTATTGCGAATGGATTTAGGAAACCCAATTATAACAACTCTAGTAGGACTTGTAGTGTTCTATATTGGACTTAAAATGTTCTCTGGTGGAATGAAATCAATGGGTAACATTGACCACTTGAGTTGGTTTATTGCAAACCCATATTATATGTTCTTTGGTGGTATTATCATGACGCTTCTATGGCAATCGTCATCATTATCCACCACAGCGATTATTGCATTAGTAGCGTCTGGTGCAGTACCATTACCAGCTGCGATTGCGTGTGTATTAGGTGCAAATATAGGTACAACTGGAACGATATGGTTAGCAGGATTACTTGTATCAGATGGTATGCCTAAGGGGGATACGTTACGAATTGCGATTGCACACTCTAGTGTAAACCTATTCATGGCTGCAACTCTATTGCCATTTATACACCACATTGCACGATTCTTGGGTAGGTTCTAATGAAGTGCTGGGTATGTAATGCAGAACTTATATGGGGTGGCGACCATGATATAGAAATAGATGAGCATGATTTAGCATGGAATGAAGGTGGTCATACAATCATAACGAATCTCTCATGTCCAAACGAAAGTTGTGGTGCATATGTAGAGGTATATCATGGAAAGGAAATAAAAGATGAGTAGAAGTAAAGATTTAAATCATTTAGTCCATTTGAAGGACGAAATTAACGAGTTGAAGAGTAGATTAAGACCAGAAGATACTGGTCATATACACACGACTATCAGTGTATTAGAAGGAAGAGTAGAAGAACTAACCAAAGAATTAGCGAGGGATTTGGATGGAATGGATTAAAAAGATACCAGAATTGTCTCATTGGTTACTAAGAATACCACTTGCAGTTGTGTTTATACAACAAGGTATTTCAAAGATACCAGTAACATTAGAAGATGCACAGTCATTTGACTTACCTTATCTGGTATGGTGGTTTGCAGCTTATGGTGAATTAGGTGCTGGTATTGGGTTGTTAGTCGGTGGTATTATGATGTACAGTTGGTGGAGTTGGATTGGAGACTTACTGACACGGTTTAGTGGGTTTGTTATTGGTTGTATCATGACAGGCGTTATATGGGTAGGAGAACCAGAATCATTGACAGATGTACTATTATATGACAATCTTCATGTACTATTATGGGTTGGTGGTTTGTATTTTGCATTAAGAGGACAAAGAACATGAACACAGTAATATATGGATTTTACCTTGTTATGGTAACAATTGCACCGAATGGAGATATAAAGGGTGAGGTATTGAATCACTTTGAAGACCCATATGAGTGTGTTGCACAAGGTCAATGGGAAGAAGAAAACTCAGAATTTGGTGTAGGATTCGTGTGTATTGAAGATGTTGCACCATAATAATGGTAGGTTTCCTTGTCATAATCGCACTTGTTATGGGAACAATTAGTGCAGATGAGGATATCATCAGAACACGCCCAAGGGGAGGGCCTGTAAGGGAGAAGAAGAATGTTTAATTGGTTACTGTGTACGGTATTTTCGGTATGTGCAAGTGAACCGATAACCATACAAGAAGACAAGATATACCGAATGAATGAACGCCCATATCTGTGTGCATTGAGAAAGGTTGAGAAAGACCCAAACTCAGAGGACATGGGTTGGGTATGCGTGTATAGACACCCCAAGAGTAAGGTAGACGATAGGGTATCGGTATGTTACGAATGTATGTGTCCTAAGAGAGTATATTGCGATAATAGGGAGAATGGAAGGTGATAGGGTATAGAGTATTAATAGAGATAGACACTGGAGAATGGGATTATATACGTCAACCAGAACCACCAGATATGTCGTGGACAGTTGCAACTCCGATAAAGAATTTTTTTACAAAGGAAGCTGCACAAGAAGAAGCAAGAAAATGGAACACTGGAAGAGTCGTAGAGTATAATATAAAATGAAAAGAAACGGTTATAAGAAACTCCTAGCAAACGTCAGAATGAACACAAAATGGTTGAATGAAAAGGGAGAATGGAATCTACCCACATCACCGAATAATCAGTTACGGATGCAGAAGAAACTATCGACAGTACACGGCCCGATACGTCCTAATGCAAGAGAATGGATACCATCTAACTGTTACCTTAATGAACAAGACCTAGAAGACATATATGAATCACAAGGAAGGGTTTGTTATTGGTTACAAATACCCCTAGACTTTAACCTATTGTTCAGTAACTACCATGCATATAAACCTAAACACCCACTTGCACCATCAGTAGATAAGTTAAATGATAAAGGTGATTATACAATAGACAATGTTGTTATAACATCTAGGTTTGCAAACTATGGAAGAAACGTACATACAGTTGAAGGTATGGTAGACGTAGTAAACCTTATTGTAAAACACATAAAACCATTTGATAGTACAAATGAGTTCGTAGTAAATAGAACAGAACCAAACACACTTACGAACTGGATGAAAGAATGAGTACAGACTATAATGGGTATACACAAAGGGATTGGGAACGTGCAGTCGGCTGGGGGAAAGTACCAGACGAATATAATAGAGTAATAAATCCTCACCAAAATTTTAGATTAACAGATGATGATAAAACTAACGAAG
>Ga0209336_10000891_pt1 | contig 15019 bp, 18 predicted proteins | sample LinPmetageLP32_FD_184042 | JGI IMG/M metagenome (GOLD analysis project Ga0209336, IMG submission 184042) | Marine viral communities from the Pacific Ocean - LP-32 (SPAdes) (version 2) | ecosystem: Environmental > Aquatic > Marine > Oceanic | place: Pacific Ocean | collected 2009-08-23 | reverse complement strand
CGGTAGGCATCCCAAATTCGTCGTGTGTATCTGCGTGAATCTTCAATACTTCTTCTTGAAAGAACTTTCGGGTTATCCATTGAGACAGAATTCCTTGGAATTCTTCTTTGTCATATGAGTCTGTAAAGTTCTGGCACGAGTTCATTCTTCTCTTATTATCTACTAGAGAGTATTGATAAACCTTTAAGTGCGAATAACCGACAGAAGTTTATCTTTCTGTAAGAAAGATATGATTACTACTTAAAGGGTTATCAACACTATAGAGTAGATAATAGACGATGGGAGATTTTAACGAGAGAGAGATGAATTTGCTAAAGAAACAGATTTATGAACTCACTGCGGAGAAACAGCATCTTGAGAGAGAGAATTCTAAAGTTCTCTATCTTGAGAGTAAGATAATTGGTCTTGTGAAGCAAAAGGAAGAACTCCCCGCTGAGTTTTTGAAAAATTCTTGCCACTATCAGGTTGTAGGGTGGATTGAAGCGATGAAAAAACCACGAAAGGGATTCCCCCCACCCGACGATATCCTTGCTTACACGAAACGAGTCTGGGGAAAAAGTGATTGTAAAGACCCAAGAGTGCGGATTTGTTTTGAAGAAGTCTGTTATCGCTTTCATCAGGAACACGGGAATGTCAGCGGTGATGGATTATTCGTGAATGAAAATGGTGATATCTTTGAAACAGAAATGGATATGCTTCATAATCGTAATATGCTCTTACCCGAACAAAGAAAGAAGTGGTGGGGTCCCGCATTCAAGGAATACTAAATACTATCTTATATCTTTTAATCTATCTTATATCTTTTATTTTTTAAAGTTATCATTGTGATAACTTTTATCTCAGTAGTAGTATATGAAACATATCTTTCTTAAGAAACTCTTGACGGATGATGAAATGAAACAGAGAGAAGGAACCTTCTTTGATGAAACAGAAATGTCTATGATTATTGACGAAGACGCAGATGTATATGGTCACGATGACAACGGAGACAAGAAACTCTTGTTTAAATTCAGGAAGAATGTTATCTCAAAAGAACTCTGTAAATTAGGATTTGATAATTACAAGTATCTCTCTATTGCTTCAAGAAACAGGGGAGCATCTGCGGGTCCCATAGAGACAGAAGGGACATACTGGTCTAAAAGACAATTAGCAGACACAAAGAAATGGAGAACAAGATATATGAATGGTGATAAGAAAAGCACTATGATTGTGAATAATCCCGTGTTGTCTGTGTCTTATGGATACTATGAAAAGACACCGAATCATAATCTCCCTTGTCGTATGACACACTACACGAAACAGAATATCACAAAGATGAATGCTGGTATGCCTTTCATTGAAAGGATTGATGAACTTTATAAACATCTGCTTCCCGATAAACATCTGGATCAATATACACGAGCGAAACAGAAAGAACATCTACAGATAAATGACACAGCATTCAGCACCATCACAATGAACCGAAACTTTCGCACTGCCCTTCACAAAGACGCGGGTGATTATGGATTCGGTAATCTGACTTGTTTAGAACACGGAAAGTATCACGGAGCATATACTTGTTTCCCGCAATATGCTGTTGGGTTTGATTTGAGACAAGGGGATTTTGTGGTGATGGATGTTCATCAGTTTCATTCAAATACGGCGATGTTTGAAACAGAAGAAGATAAGCAATACAATGAAACGATTGAAGATGTATATAAGAGAGATAATCCAAAGACGGGAATCATTGGGAAAGGTCATAAATACGCAAGATTATCCTTTGTCTGTTATCTGCGTGAAAAGATGATTCATTGTCCCGATTCTATAGCAACTGATAGTGAATCGTCGGGTGTTTCTGCCGAGATGTAGTGTGTATCGTGGAAGCAATGGGTTCTTCTATAAACTTTGCGGGATACATGTAATCAAATGATAGTGTATTGATTTTGTGAAGCATCACATCTATCGCTCTGACTCTCACTTGACTATCTAAGAAATCAAGGATATCCCTTGCGACTCTCCAGTTGGGGATATAATAAGAAAGAGTCATTAAAATTCTGTGTGTTGTCCGATCTAATGGATTGACTCCTTGTGCTGATATAGGAAAATCATCTATATCTTTCAAGCAACCTTCTGTCATTTTGAGATGACTGAAGTATCCCCCGAGATATGTGAAGTTCTTACAAGACATTATATCTTGAAGACTATCCATCTGTATAGCGTCATCTTCCGCGACTATTACATGGTTGAGTTTATTGTTTCTTATATGAGATAACAGATTGTAATGAGATTGATAACAACCACATTTCGCGCGATGTTCTTTTGGTGATATATTCCAGAAAGAAACCATTCTCTCAAGGATAGGTTCATCATCATTGAAGGTTGCTCCATCAACAGCAGGAAAGCGAGTCCAAGTCTCATCAAACTTCTTTCGTCTCTCGGGACTTCTGTCTAAGTTGAGATAAAATTTATACATCTATATATATAGAGATATTATTCTTTTATAGAATTTCAAACGAAAAGTTATCATTATGATAACCATACAATATCTCTAGGTAAATTCATCTTGTAGCAATAATAGAAGCAGTCAAAATTACATTGATTTCGCTGACCTTCAACTGGATTCCCATCAACTAACTTGATGAAATGAATTCTTTTGCGGGGTATGATTATCTGTATCGGTTCTTCAACATCCATAAAATTATCACGGAAATAATTCGTGTTTATCTTTGATGAAGGCATAATCAATATGAAAGGTTTATCAAGTTCTCTCAAGCGTTTCATAATATCCTTTGTTTTGCTGAATGGTGGATTACTCACAATGATTTCACCTTCATCACTCTCAAAGAAATCATTATCATTATGAATGACTTCACATCCCATATCTGTTAAATGTTCTCCCGATATTCCATCACCCATAAATGGTTCCCATATCAATTTATCTTTCGGGATATATTGCTCTATGTTTTCCCACGCATATTTCGGTGTCATATAATCATCGTGTTTTGAGAAGGTCTTAGTATGAAATGATGCCATTTATATATACACAAAGATATTATTCTTTTATAGAATTTCAAACGAAAAGTTATCATTATGATAACTATACTAGATTGAATCGTTTCTTATAAGACTTGATACTCTCTGCTCTTGTGGGTTTGTCCCATAAGATATAGCGACTGAGACTTCCTGCTGACTTGTAATCATTCCAATTTTCATTCTTGCGATGTCTGTCAAGATATCTTTTCTTTTGTGCTTTATCTTTCGTTTTTGTGAAATCATCTGCTCCCGTGTTTCCAAAATGAGTTGTCTTGATCTTCTTGCCACCTTCGTGTAGATAGAAGACCGCCATCAGTTTTTTCTCTGGTTTCGTGGATTTTTTGATGATTACTTTTATAGGCATCTTATATCTATACATATATATAAGATGGTTGAGACTTATCTTGATAAATATAACAAGAAGTATGGATATGAGAAAGGGACATCACATAGTATAAGAGAGATTTCAAAAGATACTGGATATAAGGTGAGTGGATTGCGGACTATCTTCAGGAAAGGCAAGGGAGCATATTACAGCAATCCTTCATCGGTGAGACCCGTGGTGAAACGACAAGGGGGAGCAACACGCTGGGGATATGCTCGGATATATTCATCGGTGATGGGTGGGAAAGCGCAAAAGATAGACAAGAAACATCTTGTAAAGTAATATCAATACGCACTTAAAGATAATTATCTATACTATACTAACAAATAATATACAATGCTGGAACAAGAAATCAATGTTGATAAGATTATCCAAGCGTATTTGAAGAAGCGTGATTATGATACAACGAGATATCATATGAAAAAGAATGAACCCGAATATCAAGAAGCAAATCGCCAAAGAGCGAGTAAATGGTATCACGACAACAGAGAGAAAAAGCAAGGTTATTATGATACTAACAAAGAGTTTCTCAAGGCACGAAGTCAATATAGATATTGGCAGTCTGTTGGAAAAGACCTTGATGCGTGGAGAGAGAAGTATCCCGAGAGACACGAACTTTTGGTTTCTAAGGGATTTATCCCCACTGATTAAATATCTATCTCTAATTCATCGGGATGAGATTCTTTTGTAGGATATATCATCTCTTCAAAGTTTCTATATACTTGTGCGGGGTTCTCACTCAGTTTGAGATACATGAGTTGATATTTTTCCTTGTGAATTTCTTTATACATTTTCATAAAGTTGTCTATTCCCCCGACTAGTGATGAGTATTCTTCTGCTATTTTTAATAATTCCTTATCGTTTTGTTGGCGACAGATAACAACATCACTCGCATTATTTCGTATCATTCCAGAGACAGCACGAAAGGTCTGTGTCGCAATGACATATAAATCTATGTAATGTCTGAACCTTGTGGAGAAGAAAGAGACGGCATTGTTCTTTGAGAAATCTTTTGTCAAGACATCATCAAGGACAAGGGCATAAGAAGGACGCATCCCGTCATCGTGTCCGCTCTGTCCTTGTTTTATCTCTTCAATCATAGAGTCTTCATAATGAGAATCACAATCAAAGAATTTACTGAGTATCTTGCCCTTGTGGTCGGTGTGAAGAGTTGTAGAGATAATCCTTACAATATCAAACTTATCTTTATAGAAGTCGGGATTACAGAATAAATTTGTAATGAGATTTGATTTACCCGAGCGGACACTACCGATAATCAAAAGAAGACTCGGTGGTGCGGGAAGGTTGGGATGAATGTCATCAAATCTCGTGTCTGTTTCTCCATCTTTCACACGAAGAACTCGTGGGGGTGGTCGTTTATCAGATGGCAATTTTGCTTTCTTCATCTATACTACTATACTATATATTTCTTATATGAAATAAAACGCACGAAGTTTTTAATAGCAATTTTTAAATCGTCCCGCAGACATCTGCCATCCCATCTCTCTTTGGACGACTTTCTTGATATCATCTTTTTGTTTTTGAATTGCTTGTTCTTCTTTTTTCTTTTGTTTCCTTGCTCTCCGAATATCATCATATCTTTGGATTGCTTCTAGTTGTGCTTCCATAATATCTTCTTTGTTCCATTGTGGTGCTGGTGCTGGTGCTGGTGCTGGTGAGCGTTGTGGTATGGGAATGGGAGAAGACTTTTTCACGGGTGTTGGTTGTGATGTATCGGGTAATACTTCTCCATTTGCTTTTTTCTTTGCTAAGGCATTGAGACGCCTTGTCTCTCTTCCCTTGGCGAGCGCGAGTTTTCTTGTCTCCTTTTGAGCGTCTGTGAGTTCCTTACGGGGTTTGCCGTTTTTGTTTAACTTTGTTCCTGGGGGATATGCTTGGGTTGGTGGGGGAGAGACGGGTTTTTTCTTATATTTCTTGGGTGGCGGTGCTTCTTTGAATTTTACATATGACTCAGTGATGGCAGATACAAGTTCATCATTTACTTCTCCATGATCTTCAATGACTATCTCTTCCTTTTGCTCTTCTTGATAATCACTTTCTTCTTCCTTGACTTTTCTTGTTTGTGGAGCAGGTTTGCGGTGATTTAGTTTCTTTTTCTCTCTGACTAATTTTTTCTGTATCTTATCAAAGATATCATCGGGGACAACTTTCTGCTTTTCTATCTTTGGCAACTCGGGTTCTATGACTCCTTCTAAAGAAAGTGGTGATTCAGTTGATTCTTCTACGGGTAATGTGCTATCTATATCTGTCTGATATGCGGGTTCAGGACGGGGTTCGGGAGATTTCTCCATAGTATATTGGAGAACTTTCGGTAAATGTGATTGGTCTATCGGCATAATGCTATATCTTCATAATAGATTTTCATTTGAAATGAAAAATATTCGCAAAAAGTGAGTAAATTTATCATAATATATGTAATTTAGCGGGTTATACGCATAGAAAATCTCTAAGGTTTATCACGGATAACCAAGACAACTACCGATTGACCCGTAAGGACATCAGCAAATTGCTCGTTGAGATAACAGAAAGAGATATCTAGAGATGATACGCGTATCTCATAGGCATTATTGAGATCAAGATAAGAAATTTCATTTGGTTCATAATATAAGCGGTCCGTGTTTGCTTGCCCGTCAAAGAGTGGGAAATGTCCGACAATAGTAGATGTGTTTCTCTTGAAAGCATTGAGAGATTGCTGACTGAGTCCCCCGACCCTTACAAAGAGAGATTTAGAACCGAACATCGTAGGGGTAATATCACTGGAGAATTTAACAGAGAAATCACTTGCCCCCGACCCAACTTCCGCAAAGGTAAGCATTGGAGATTGTCTGAATCCAAGAAGAGAACCCGAATTCAAATCAATATCCGTGTCGTATATAGCATTGTATTGTGTAAAGATAACATTCTGATAACTTGGTGTAGTTCCTTTTCCCAAGCGTCTGTTTGTTCCCGATGTTGGTGGTCGCATATAAGGATTGATGACCACAGCAGAAGCGTCTGGATCCCCAGGAGTCGTATAATTATTCCAAGGTCGCTCTTCTATCGCCATAACTAGGTCTTCACCGCCATCACTAGACATCACCCAATCATACCATCCCGCAACACTATCAATTCCAAATTCCGATTCAAACGGAGATTTATCCACACGATATCCTTGCCTTCCCGCAGTTCCAGGAATAACGACACCAACCCCTTGACACGCAGAGAACTCTTCAATATCTAATTGCTGACCGATACCACCCGCGCCCGTGTCCTTCGTCTCTAAGGATAACACTGGAAACATACACCATTTCGGTTGAGATACAGGTGAAAGATTCGCGTGTTTTGCGAAAGTCGCATCATATAGATAAAGGACTTTGGGGTCTCCGCGGTCATCAATCATCGTCACCTTGATTTGCTGACCATTACATGTAAAGAGAACCTTCTCAAGTTTCAAAGCATTCGCAGTTGAAGTAATATCATATCGCGCAGATAAAGCAGAGAAATCAGTATTCGCATTGTTCCAATATTCTATTTCGTGATATGTTGTCTTACCTTCAGACCCATCATATACACTATGAAACAAACATAATTCTCCTTCATATGCGACCACTTGATAATCCGCATATGCGTCATTCCAAGTTCCCGCACTGGGGATTGTGTTGGGGTTGAATGTATCAGGAAAGAATTCATCTGTGCCATTTTTATTGCGAATGAAACGAGACAAACCAATGCTCCAATTATGGTCGTCATCGTTAGCGTCTTTGAAATCAACTTTCAACTCTCCACCCATCAAACTGATGGGATATTCGGTCGCAACCATATTCACTTGGTCTTTATTTTCATTTTGGGGGTCGTGGGCGGTGGAAAGGAATCTTCCCGTTGTTCCCGTCACAAAATAATCCCATCCCGTTGCTGTCGTGTCTCCCCCAGGATATAAAAATCTCACTTGATTACCATTCACATCTACTTCGGCATATGCGGAATCATAGACTTGTCCCGCACCAGGAGTATGATTTGCTGTCGCTTCATCTTGTCCGTAAGTGATATCAAATCCTTGGAAGGCATTACTCGTGCCATCACGCTGAACTGCGATACTGACTTGCTGAGCGAGATTCGGGTGCCAGATGGTTTCGTTTGCTGTCTTTTGAAACAAGACCGCAAGGTTTTCAGCGGTATCGGTCACAACTCTCTCTGGTTGTGGAGCATCTAAAGATGTGAGAGCAAAATTGTTAGTGAGATTCCACTCCATAGGAACAGATGTGGATGTTGATAAATTACCACCGCTAGTTTCATCAACGACTTCTCCGAAAAATTGCGATGCTTCATTACTGCCATCAAGGACAAACATACCATTCGTCTGTATCTTTACACTATGAAGACCAATTTGAGAATTTTTAGGAATCACTAAGGTGCTTGACAAGTCATTGCGAAACGAGTATGCTTCACCCAACGACCCGTCCTTGTCTCCGATAGAATCGTTGCCTTTATTTCCGCAGACGATGAGACTCATATATTATACTAAATCTTATATATATTTTTTATCTAAGAAAAAATATCAATAAAAGGCGTAGATGAAAGAAAGAAAACCAAGGACGAAAATCATTAAACAAAATGATGTGAGAAAACCTTCATACTCTCGGTTTCAAGATATTATCATACCAACACAAAAAGATAAGATCATAAGACCCGAAAGTATCTTTGATGATTTCAAAAACAAGAAGGATAAAAAGAAAGATAATACAAATCGCAAGACAAGGTCAGGAAAGCGGTATTAAACCACAACTCGGGATAATCCATCTTTCAAATATCTCCTTGACTATATAGCACGCCCTTTCGTGGGGCATAGGTTTTGATGCTCTTGACTTTGATTCATCAAAATCCACTTGACGCATCTTCCCCTTCTCAACCCATCTATGAATATTATGCCATTTTATCGTAGATAAATCTAAACCTTGATTCACATAGAGACCATATTCTTCATAATCATAAGAAGAATCATAATCAAACGGATTATTCGCAGGTTTATTACAAGACTGACAGCAGACCATTCTAAATTTACCCGTTTTATGATGATGGTCCATACATCTGTCTCTGCTATTTTTAGCAATTGCTTTCCCACATAGTTCGCATTGTGTAGCACTAAAATATCTCCGTAATATCTGATTCTTTTCTTCATCCGTCGCTTTCAATCCCACATCACCCGCTTTTGCCCGACACCAACCACCGAGTTTATTTCTCGCCTTGGATACATCACACTCTTCTAATCCACCATACAGGGCATTATCCTTTCTGTCCCTTGATATTGCTTTTTCAACACTTTTCTCGTGAATGATAATCTCATCACGAATATACTGCGCGATATCTTCAACAGATTCATCTCCCGCCATAGCATCATACATTCTTGTAAGATGGTCTAATGTAAAATGATGCCCGAAAACTTTACGGATTACCCGATAACCATCTTCATTTTTCAATACCATCTTACTTATCTATTGTATGTATAGAAATAAAACCTTAAGTCCCTTAGATATTACTCCAGTCTTTATCGCCAAATTCATAGGAGAAAGCACATCTAAATTTTATGTTATTTGTGGGAAGATTCTGTTCTATCCATTGCTTCATCCACGCATTCTGTTTTCGCATTTTTCTGCGTGCTTCTTCTTCATTCTTGTTTATGTTTTCATAGTATTGTGCCTTCTCCTTATAACCATCTCTTTCAAAATCAGACACAACGAGTTTGTCTTTCAATTCACCACATAGTTCGTGAAAATCATTCAGGTCTTTCATCAAGGTTTCATAATCGGCACCCATCTCATCGCTCTCTATCATCTTCGCCATTGCGTCCATAAGGTCGCCAATCGTGTCCTTACCAGTTCTATCTTTATTCAAGAGATTCTGGAGATTGCGTCTCTGTGCGGTGTTGTCCTTTCCATATCCTTTATCTTCCATGTGATCTAATATCCATTTGTTTCTTACTTTCTTTTCCATATACACAGATAGATATCAATTATCTTTAAGTGATGATTAGATAATGGTAGTTAGAGTGATATTTACACTACTATTAGTGATTTATCTTTATAAAGTATATGAGAATAAAAAATATACTATAGACTTCTTGAAAACAAAAAGCAGAATGGTAATGGTATTACTATTACTATTCTTGTTTGTCATTCTCTTGGATATATATGGTGTCTGCTTCGCAGTCTTCATAGATGACTCTTGACACACAAGAATATAATCCTTTCTTGTAATATGACTGGGTATGTATCTGAGAATGAAGTTTTTGTTTCTTGCGTTTTTGTGATGATTCAATACAAGATAATTTCACTTGTAATATCATATGACTTATGATATCATCGGGGAGAGACAAGCGCTTGATATTCATTATCTCCATATATGTATGCTCTCTTTCATTGATAAGAAGCATTTCATTGATATGGTTGCGATGCCATTCGTCCGCCATCAGATAAAGAGACAATAGAATATATTCTTGAGATTTAAACTTTCAAGGCAAAGATGGATTTGAGTCCGCAGATGTTCGGGGTGTCTGTTGTGGTGTCGGCGCGGGTGATGGTGCTGGTCCCTGCGGGGGGTCTAGTGATTGTGTGGGTCGTGTCATATCGGGTGCTGGTGTTTTATCTTTCTTCTTCTTTTTTGGGTCATCGGGGTCTTCGGGGTCGGGTGGTGGTTTTCTCTCACACATACAGATATTACAAGTATCTGTGAATCCTAAACGACATTTGATATAACATCTTGAAGATAATATGATTGTCAAAAGACCACCGATAGAAGCAAGAATGATGGCACCTGACCCCGCTAAATCACTCAAGGAGTAATCATCCATATTACCGAAACTCATTTTCTTTGATTATACTCTATGATTATAAAAGTTATCATAATGATAACTTTTGATTTTTTTTATTATCTGGATTTATATATTGACTTCAGTATAATACAAATGAGTTCATATTGGAAGACAGATGATATCGTTCGCATCGGTGAAACAGAAGTGTCAATCCCCAGTGAAAATGGATTGTCCTACTCTGCGGGGCAAAAGGTTTCTTTGATGATTCCCCCATCTGTTAAATTTCTCAGTGGCAAAGATTCTTATGTTGAGTTTGATGTCAAGATATCTCTTCCCGCGGGAAAGAAACCGACCCGCCTTCAGTTGGATGAGATGGGTGCGTCGTGTCTCTTTGAGAATATTCGTGTATATGATGGGACTCGTGGTAATCTCATTGAAGAAGTCCAGGATTACAATACCGCCGTCGCTGTGGATTACTCCTACAATGCCGATGACTCTCTTCGTGCTGTGAGATGTCTTCAAGAGAATGCTACTCAGCGAATGCCACGCTCGGCGGGTAGTAAAGGAAGCACTATGTCAAAGAAGGCAGATGTTCATACAAATCCTTATGTCCGAAAAATCCCGCTTCCTGGGACTACGCTCTTTGCTGACACTGATTTTCTCACCGCTAAATGTGTTGTCCCGCTTCACTTGGGTTGTTTCCAAGATAAAATCTTCCCTTGTATGATGACATCGGGTCTCTATCTTGAGTTTGACCTTGCTCCTGCTGAGCGTGTCATCAAGCAGTTGGATAGTGTTTCAAGATTCACTCGCCTTAATCTGAATCCAATCTTTCACGGCATCTCGGCGGCGGGAACCGAATGGGCGAATGATGGGACGAATCGGGGTAATATATTCTTGGCGCAAGAGAACTCACAGATAACCGCAGAAAATTGTCCTTTTGTCGTGGGTGAAACAATTGATTTCTGTAATATCGCCACGGGTGTCGCATATGGATTCGGGTCGGCAACGAGTATGAGTGCGGAGATGGTGATTTCTGAGATTGTCGTTGATGGTGGATTCGTCAAGATTGTTGTCAATAATGTCAATAATCCCACGGGCGGTGTTGATATCACTTCGGGTAATTTCTGCCTTATCTCTACTTCTGTCTCTCGTGAAGCATCATCTTATCCTGCGACTTATCAAGTCTCCAACTTCAACCTTGTCGCACATCAGATAGACCTTGACCCTTCTTATGAAGCGGGTATGTTGGCGAAGGCACGGGAAGGAAAGGCAATTGAGTTTGATATCTATTCAAAGACTTGCTACAAACATTCATCTCTCGCATCTGATACTCAAGCAACTTGGAATGTCTTTTCAAATAATTCACGGGCATTGAGTATGGTGATTGTTCCTACAGATGGCACGATTTATAACTCCAAGTCTCTCATCGCGGGTCAAGGAACCTATGAAATCGTCAAGGGCAACGCAAATCAAGATTTAGCACGGGCATCGCATCGCTCGGGATACACGGGTATCAATGATGGTCTCACAGAAAGTCAATATGTCATTGAAGGTCGTCTGACACCTTCAAGACCCGTCACCACTCGCAAGATTGCCACGAAAAATTCTATTGATGCCTTCCATTGTTTTGAGTTAGAGAAGGCACTTTCCAACGCGGGAATTGACCCGTTGTCTTTTGTTGAATTTCAAGATAACTTCGTGATGGGTCGTGCCTTCGGTCTTCAGTCGGGGGCAATGGATTTACGGGGGAAAGATCTCACCATTCAGTTGAAATATGATAGCACTATCACCGCGCCCGCAAAACCCAAACTCTACAAGACCTTCATTTATCATGTCCGCAAATTAGTGATTCGTGGTGGTGGTGTTTCTGTTGAGTTCTAATACAGATATATCTATCTTTGTAAGATTATCATAATGATAATATTTTTGTTTTTTTCTTTCGTATATATTCTATCTAAGTGATGGTATATATATAGATGTCTTCAACTTCACGCTATCTTGAGATACGCCCTTCTAATATCCCGAGTGATGGAAAGATCTCTTTTAAGAACGGATTTCCAATGTTGTCCTTCACTATCGCCAGTCAAAACGGACTCCTTGACCCTTCCACCATTCGCATCGTCGGTAATCTCGGCGTCTTCCGTGATAACGCAACTCCCAACCCCGCTCGGCAAATCGGCACAGAAGCACATCTGATAACTATGGATAATCGCCTTGGTGTCTTTGCCCTATGGGAGCAACTGACAATCAGACACGGGAAATCAAAGATGGTCTGCGAACAGATTCGTCATTATAACCGATATATGAATACTTATCTCGGTGCGACATCATCTAGACAAGACCTTATGGGTCATCTTGGAGAAACTGCCTTATGTATGCCGAACCCGAAATCATTCGTGGATTCTGTAATCAACAACAACTCCACTGCGAACGCCAAACGGGATAGGTCTTTCTCGTGTCATCTGCCGTCGGGTTTCCTGAGCGGTGGGAATCACATCAATCTTATGGAATCTAGTTTTGGTTCTCTTGAGATTGAAATTATGCTCGCCCCCGATAGTAATGTCTTATTCTCTGATACTGGCACGATTACGGGTCTTGAAGAAGCACATTACGAACTATCTGATTTGAAACTGACTTGTGAAGTGGGTGATATCGCGCCGTCGGATATGGCGATGATGTCGGCACAGACTACGGGTTCTCTTGAATACAATACTATCACGGGACTTTATACATCTATCAACACCAGCAACGCACAAGTTCAGTATGATGTCGCCCTTCGCCAATTACAATCTGCCTTTATGACTTTCTGCCCGTCCAGTAATATCAACACTCTGACTCAAAACGGACTTGCGACAACTTATCCTGCGAAGGCAGATAAATCTCTCGCGCACTTTACTCGGGTTCAGTTTCTTCGTGGCGGTCAAAAATATCCTGCGGATTTTGATTATGTCACGAATATCGCAGAAGATAGCAGTGTCAGTGTAGTAGACCCCCAACTTGTTCGTCTCCAACTTGAAAGCATCATTCCTGAGTATTCACTTGACCGAACTTCTGCGTCTGCTGTCAATTTGAATCGTAATTATGACCTTGCGACAGATGGTTCTACGGCAGATTCTTACAAGGCACAACCCGATGGTGGGTCTCTGTTTGCTCTTGGTGTAAGATACTCGCAGTTCAATTCGGGACAAGACTTCAGTCGTGAGCAGTGGGGCGTCTCTTTAGAATCTGATCTCTCTGGTGATGACCCGCAGTCTCTCTTCCTTTTCTTGAAATCACGGGCAACTCTAATGTTCTCTCCCACGGGCGTTCAGATAATTCAATAGGAATAGAAAATAATACTTAAACAATTATCAACACTATAGAGTATATAATGACACACTGGCAGACGGAATATATGCGTAAATATCGGGCGACCCCCGAAGGATACAAGATATCCACAATTTCAAGTTGGAAGTATCTTGGTCTTAAGGGAAACTATGAATATATCTTTCACCGCTATATGGCGACAACTCATTGCGACTTATGTCAGTCTCTCTTGACAAAAGAAAGGAAGGGTGGTCGTCAAAAACATATGGAACACGACCATAAAACGGGAGAGTTTAGAAATGTCGTGTGTCAGAAGTGTAATCTTCAAAAGACAGACTCAGTAAAAGGTAAAAACAATACATCGGGACACAAGGGCGTCTCGTATGATAAGAGTAGAAAAGTATGGAGATATCGTAAGATGATAAACGGCAAGGATATCTGTAGGAGAAACAAGAGTAAGATACAACTGCTATGTATCAAGTTTGCCCTTCTGATACTTCACAGAAGTAAATTAGTAAATTAAGGAGAGTTATCATTATGATAACTTTCTGATGCGTTTTTTTAATGATATAAATATATTTTACAAGGTATAGTATAGTGATGGAAAATCAATATACGGAGTCTGAAATAATTGAATGTAATCGTCAAAACTCTGAAGAAGCATTGTCGGGAAATGATGAAAACAATGCTCTCTTTAATTGTAATCTTTCTGATATTTATCATTTGAATCCTGGGGATACAATACAGATGGAGAGTGCTATGGTGAATGCTCGGGGATGTGGGACACAAGGCAGACCGATTGATATCAAGGGTGTTTCCTTGGATAAAAAAAATACCATCAATTATATCACACGAGAAAATGTCATATCCGCATCCAAAGAATCTATCACGGGTTTCTTGTATGAAAGAAATACACTAAAAGATGAAACATATACTCTTGAGTCTAATAAAGCAAAAGTCGTCATCGGTTATTACAAATCAGCGAACGCTCATAATATGTGTTGGTCTCCAAGAAAGTCATTTTCACACACGGGAAAATTTGCTAACGAAGAAGAATTTGCTCCCGATGTCGCGCAAGACCACAGAAACAATAATGATGATTTTAAAACAGACGGCACAAACGGACATTGTTATTTTCAAAGAGATTTTGGGTCAACTGAGAGTTTCAGGGCGACACCGCTTGTCAATAATAACAAGGAAATATCAAGATACACACAAGCACGATGTAATATGATGGATGATTTCCGTGCTGTTGTGAAACCCGTGGGTTCCACCATTGAAAATACTCAACTTGAATTCAAACCAAAGATGGATAACGCACGATTTACTATTTTCTCACGAAGACTCACAACAAACCCCGTCCCCAAAGGAGCATACAAGACTGGAGAACAAGGTAAGGGTATGCCAGCGAATTTTGATTTGTCTCCAGCAAATAATTACTTTCACGAAAATCAAGATTCTTTCGCAGGAACACCAAATGAAGTTGAACCATATGATGAAAATAAAAC
>Ga0209336_10000890_pt1 | contig 15041 bp, 18 predicted proteins | sample LinPmetageLP32_FD_184042 | JGI IMG/M metagenome (GOLD analysis project Ga0209336, IMG submission 184042) | Marine viral communities from the Pacific Ocean - LP-32 (SPAdes) (version 2) | ecosystem: Environmental > Aquatic > Marine > Oceanic | place: Pacific Ocean | collected 2009-08-23 | reverse complement strand
TAACCATGAGGGAAAAGAGCCTTCATTTCTTTTTCTAAATCCAACAAAGAGTAAAAACTAATCCTTTCTTCATTACTTTTTTCTTCGTTGTATCTACTTAATAGGTCTGTAACACCCATACGAATTTGTAAAAACTTGCTTATTTTTTCTTTAGGAACATCTTTATCTTTAACAGATTTGAATTCATTTAGAATAATAGACAGAGCAAATGGGAGCTTATCCCAATCATCTTCAGGGAAAGATACATAGGATGACTTTTCCTTATGATTGAGAATCCAGTCATATAGGTCTAAAAGTTTTTCCCAATGATCTTCAGAAAGTTTTTCTTTTACATTTATTACTTTTTTATTTTCCATATTTTTCCTTTTATGTTGTGTAAGCATTGTCACTTACACTATCTATAATAAGGATAAAAGTGTGAATGTCAACACTTATATAGAAAAAAGTGTAATTATTTTTGTTGGAATTTTTTTATGAGTGCTTCAGCCTTTTTGTTGGCTAGGTCAGAAAGCCACCAAGCCAAGTAGATGGACTCAAGATTGGTTTTGTTTTTCATCTGCTTTTTTGAAAGTCATCCTGATGCAGTATTTTCTTACTATGGCAAAAATGGTAAAGACAAAAGTTTGGGCAATGGAGGTAGCCAAGATGGATGCATTAAAATAATTGCAAATATTCAGGACTGTTAGTGATATTGGGAAAGCCAGCAGAAAGCCAACTCCTACATCACTCATGGTTTCCTTCAATGCATGTCTATCTATCTTCATAATTGCATTATACATATTTATATTGGAATTAACACTTATCTTCAAAATTGATTACTGAATTTTTGTAACTCAGTTGCAACTGCACTTGCACAGGCACCTAGCTATATAGGGGTGTAGGGGTCAAAGTTTTGCGATTTTTTGACCTTTTTTTGCCAAACCCAAGGAGTCCCTTACCTATAGGCTTCTCAGAGCCTTGTGCAGGCTGTTTTAATGCTTATGTTAGCAGTGCTTGAGCAATGTTTGTGTTGGCAACCATAAAAGCTGTAGCTTTCCAGTAGAAAAAAGTGTTGTAAGTCACTGATTTAAGGTGTTTTTTTGATTTTTTGCCATTTTTTGGTGTTTGAGAGAGAAAAAAGGCTCTCTCTTTGTTTTACAGGTGTATTTTGTTGTTTGGCTTAGTTTTAAATGTTAATGCTTTGTGGATATTCTGTTTCTAAGTGATGTAGAACTAAAAGTGTGCTTCCTGTTGGTGTAAAAGATTGTATGTAAACCTTTGCCAGTAAATGTTTTGGCTTGGTATTCTTCTCCAACAAACCTCACATCAATGTTCGTTGACTCCAACAAATCCATAAGGCTTTGCTCTGTGTCATAAGGTAATATTTCATCCACATACTTGATAGCTTGTAGTTGTATGTATCTCTCATAGATTGATTGAATGGGTTTGTTCTTCTCATCTCTATCTATGCTTGGGTCAGTCTGCAAGCCAACAATAAGATGATCACAGTTCTGTTTTGCTTCTTTCAACATAACCACATGACCTGCATGTAATAGATCAAATGCTCCACAAGTAAATCCTACTTTAATCATAAGTCATCAGGTTCAGCATCAATGATGTTGCCACCAAAGATAGAGGTGAGTTGTTCTTCTATATCCTTGGCTGATAGATTATCCAAGTTAGCATTGATGTTGAGGTTCTCACTCTTCTTGATCTTTAACCCAGCCAGTTCATTCAGTTCTCTTAATGCTGAGACACTTGCATTGAACTGTCCTTTTTTGTAAGCCTCTTCACTTACCTTCCATAACATCTTGGCTGTCTTTTCAGGAGTAATTGCATACTTATGTGCAAGCTCATCTCTTCTAACCTTGATGGCTTTAACCACATTAGGAAAGTCCTTGCCATTTAAGAATTTAGAAGCGGCTTGTGCTGGGAACTCAAACCCTGCTCTTCTAGCGGCTTCTGTCTGTGTGCAACTGTCATTCACATAATGCCAAACAAATGCTGTCTGCATTTCAGTCAGGTTATATTCTGCATCAGGAATAAAAGCCATTGGCTTATCAGTGAATGATGAGCTTGGTGCTTTTTTTCTTGGTCTGCCTTTTTTGGGTGTTTCTTCTTTCATATTATTTTAGGGTAGAGGGTGTGGTGTACAGGTTCCTATAACTTATAACTTACATACTATAATCCATACTAATATATATACCTACCTACTATTACTATATATATATCTTTATATATAAAGGGTATACTATACCCTAAATAGCCAACAAACCCTATATTATCAATACTTTCAAGGAAGGGCATTGCTAAGGGGACTGCTCTCCATTGCATCACCCTTACTCTCATTAAATTACAAAGTTTGCTCATAATAGATACCCTACCCTACCCTGCTCACAAGCTTCATGCCATAATTATTAAAACCTTGGGGTATGGTCACATCTTTCTTTTTGATCAATGGCACTGTCTTAAATGGGTTGTAATTCACATGATGATGCCATCTGCCATATCTCCACACTACTTTTGCAACATCAGGGTGTACCTCAGCCAACATCTCTGACTTGGGCAATGTGCCTTCATCTTTATAGAAAGCATCTGTGTTACCACCCTTCATGATATTGGTGCCAGCTTTCTCTTGGTTGAATACATTAAATTGTATGGTGCATAGATTATCTTTAAGCATGTCCAGTGAAAGAATGGTATCTTCATTGTACCTACCCCTCCATTTATATGGCACATCATTCTTTATGAGGTTGCATGAATATATCCTAGTGTTCTTTCTATAAGGTGGATGCTTAAGCTTGGATTGACAAAAGAAGTCATAGTTGAACCCAGCCATAGCTACATTCTCATATCTATCCACAAAGTCCTCCAAAGCACAGAAGGGTGCAGGTGTCCACACTCTATGATGGAAGTTATTATGTAGCCTCATAAATGAGGATATGTTGTCATCCATCACCCAGTGTCTATCTGCACCAATGCTTATAGCATGTTGCCAGCACCAATTCCTTTTAGCACCCGGCCCTACTGCTTTCGATAAACCCAAGTCATCACATGTCTCATAATCTATCTCTGCTTGCTTGTCCATCACCAAGACCTTGTGTTCATCAATCACACTGCAATACTCATCATATTCTTCTGCATCCACCACCATGTAGTAGGGAACTCTCATCTTTTCGAGTGCCTTGCTGGTATACCTTGACTCCCATCTGCCTTTTGAGACTATGTAGATTGGGTATCTATTAACCTTCATCACTTAAATCCTTGTCACTCTCATCTATATATATGAAGGCTGATGCCTTTCTATGTGGCTTGAATGGAAACCACAATGACTTCTGCTTGGGTGTGATCTCTTGTTCCATCCTATGCTTGAACTCCTCAAAGTCCTCCTCACTTGCAAATCTAACATTCACTTGGTGCCATGGAGATAAATCTTTCTGCTCAAACTCAGGCATGCCTTCCCATTCATATTGCTCATCTTGGAATAGGGTGGGTTGTTTCTTTTCTTTAGCCATATTAAAACTCCAATGTCTCTTCTTCTATGTCCACATTGATTAGGCTCACATCATAGAGCTTCTTGCCATTGCTCTTTCGAGGCATGATACCCCTATCAGTCAGCACCCTTGATGCATCTTTAAAATCAATGTTCCTTGGGTTTCTTATGCCCATGGCTCTTAATAGTTGTGTAAGTTGCCAGCCTTTCTTCTCTGAGTCCAAGGCATCAAACTCCACATGATGCAAGAGCAAGTCCTCTACTGCACCCTGTGTCCTGAAACCTTCATTGGACTCTTGCAACATGTCTCTCTCCTCTTTGTTGAGGTACCAATTCTTTTCACCCACCTTGTAATACTTCTGCTTAACCTCTTGCCACATCTGTTGCATGTCTATGTTGTGATGTGGGTTGATGTCTTTAACCTTGATGCACCAAAACCTCCTATTGCCACTGCCATCCATCAAAAACTCAGGCTCATTGACTGAAGCAAAGAACACTGTTCTTCTTTGGTAGTTGGTGAAGCTTCTGTCATAAGGAAGGCGCATCTCATCAGACCTTGCAGTAATAAATGCTTTGAGTTGGTTGATGTCTGCCTTCTTAAAGGTAGCCTCCAGTTCTCCTAGCTCCACAATCCAATGGCTCACACACTTCTTGACACTATCTTTGTCTTTGGGGTCAAGGGTTGCACCTTCTAGTAACCAGCCTCTATTGAAGTCAGCTAGACGCTTAAACCACAATGTCTTTCCTGTACCTTGCTTGCCTTGTAAGACCAAGCATCCCTCAAGACTGACACCATCAGGCTCATACACACATGCCACACATGAGAGCAACCATTTCTTCATGAGCATGTGCTTGAGTTCTTCATCTACACTGGTGATGGAGTTGCAGAAGTCTGTGATTCTTTCTGTGCCATCCCATTCTTTTGAGTCTATCCAATCTGCAACTGGGTTGTGTTCTTTGGCAATAATCTTGACTGCATCTCTTAATCTTTGATGGGGCAGGAAGTTCTTGATACAAAGGTTCTCTAGCTCTACCAACATTGCTTCATCCTTCAAGTCAGCAATGGGTTTGAAGTTGGGTATGTTGATGTCTATTCTCTTTTTGATCATGTCATAGTGTGCATTGATCTCATGCATGCCCATGAGAGCTTCATAGTTTTCAGTGGTTGGCATGATTCTACCCTTCTCTGTCTTGTGGAAGTCCACCACCATGGGTACCTCGACCTTTTTTTCGACCACCTCTCCAACCAGTGTCTTTTGATCATTGAAGTCCATGCCTTCTTCTTCAGGCATGACCACCTCAGCATCTATCTTTTGTGCTGTCTTGATAGCCTTGTCTTGACCCACATTGTTTGCATCATTGTCTGCATAGATGGTAAATCGTTTATTAGGCATTTCCTCTTTGATAATCTCACCCACATGGATAAGGTTGCCTGCATTAAAGGTCACTATCATGGGTATGTTCTTTTCTTGAAAGATGGTACTGCAAGTAGCAAAGCCTTCACCCAGTCCTACCTCTTGGCTTTCTTTCATCATGGATAAACCTATGATGGCAAAGTTGCCTGAGATTTTGCCTCCACTCAGGAATCTTTTAGAACCATCCTCTTTAATAAACTGCAATGACCATATCTTGCCATCTCCATCATGCACTGGTATGACCAACTCACCTCTGTGTTCTCTAATACCATCACAGGATTGGGGTGCAACATTTTTACTCGAAAGATACCTGTGTGTGGTTACAGGTTGTGCTACACCCCAAACTTTTTGTGCCATTTTTCTTGCTTTGGCATGTTTATCTGCATTAGCTTTCTCACTATCTGCTTTAAATTTTTCTATGGCTTCTTTGTTAATCCTTGGTGATTGGGCAAAGAGTTTAAAATTGTGTGTGACCCCAGTTCTATAGTCAGAGCAAAAGCCACAAGCCATGCCATAGTTGTCATAGTATGCATAGTAACCTGAGAGCCTTCTCTTATTGTCTACATTGGTGTATGCCTTTTGTGGTCTATCAGGGTTAGGTATGAGTGGCTCATCCTTCCTTTCTAAACCATGATCTGCTAAAAATTGTAAAAACTTTGTCATTGACTCCATGGTTAATGGATTGTTAAAGTTTTTGTTATTGCCTTGAACTTTTTTTATTCCCACACTTGACTCCTCTTCCTTAGTTCTTTAATATGTTCTAACTAACACCTTCCAATATACTTTGTTAGGTGAGAAATGTAAACATATGAGGAGAAAAAACTATGGCTTTAACAATTTCTGAGAACCAAGGTAACTTTGAAGAGCTACCTGAAGGCAAGCACAATGCTGTGTGTTATCGAATAATCGACATTGGCACACACATTGAGCAAAAATATAAATCTGAGGAGACTGAGAAAAAACACAGTGTGTTTTTCTTTTGGGAAACCACAGAAACAATGATGGAGGATGGCAGACCCTTCTCTATCTTTAAGCAGTACAAACTTTCATTGCATGAGAAGTCTGCTCTTTATAGAGACTTAGACACATGGAAAGGTGGTATCACCAATGAAGAGCTTGCAGGTTTAGACCTGACCCAGCTTTTAGGTGTGAACTGTGTCATCAATGTTGGCATCAATGAGAATGGCAACTTAAAAGTAAAAGCTGTGCATAGACTAGATGAGAGTGTAGTCCCAACCCACAATGAAGCCTTTACCTTTGACATAGATGCTTATGTGTCTGCTGATAACAAAGCAGAGATGAAAAAGATGGCAATGATTCCACAATGGATAGCTGACAAGATTGAAGGTTCAATCGAAGTTGAGGCTTGGTCACAGAAAAATCCTACAGAGGATTCAAGTGACTTAGAATCATTGAAAGCCATTGCAGAAGATGGTGAGATAGAAGATGGTGGTGTCACAGACAAGGACATTCCATTTTAGTTTAGGCTAGGTGCTGTAATTTTGCTATTATCAATAGCTCCTTTTATGTATAACAGCACTTGACCTCTTAGGTTGTTGGTCATCCTTTAAAACCAACACAGAAGGTTTGGCAGTTCTCCTTCCTGCAACAATAACTGCCACCCAATCAGGAGAACCATGGCAGACATAATCAACATAAATTCACAAGATCAATACCCAGCAGGTGTCTATGAGGACATGCCTTTTGAGGAGTACAACAAGATAGATGCTATTAGATCACATGATCTAACCAGCATTATCAAAGACCCATACACATGGAAGTATGAAACCAAACCTGACAGTGAGGCAAGCTTCTTTGTAGAAGGCAGACTGCAACACTGTTTGTTTTTAGAACCACATGTCTTTAATGATGAGTTTGTGGTTGCACCCAACATAGATAGAAGAACCAAGGTGGGCAAAGAAGAGTATGCAGAGTTCATGGAGACATCAGGCACAAGAACAGTCATTACTCAAGCCATGTATGATGAATGTCAGGCTAGAGTAGAAGTCTTAGATGCACTCACACCCAAGGAAGGAGATAGAACTGAGCTTACCATTGTCTTTGATTACTATGGACATAAGTGCAAATCAAGGTTAGACATGCTGAGTAATAACACCATCATTGACCTTAAGACATGCAGAAGTGCCAGTCCAAGATCATTCATCCAGTCTGTTAGAAGCTATGGCTACTATCAGCAGGGTGCCTTTTACTTAACTGCTGGACAGTGTGCAGGACTTGATGTAGATAAATTTCAGTTTCTAGCCATACAGAAAGCACAGCCATACCCTTATGTGGTCTATGAGCTTACACCTGAGTCTATTGCTTATGGGGTTGCACAGAACCAGCAAGCCATTGATCTAATGATGCATTGCAAAGAGCATGACATCTACACACCCTACAATCTACACAACAAGATAGTGCCAATCGAATTGCATGACCTGTGATCAGAGACAAAGAACAAGACTTTGCTCACTGGGGTTCTGAGGCATCTAAATTTAATACCTACAAGGAAAGAATCAAGTTCTTGTTAGACCAAGGCTTCAACCAAAAAAGAGCAGACTACCTTGAGTATCTGAGTGTTTACTGGATGCCCAATAGAGTGTATAGGTTTGAGCCTAAGTATCTTAATGCTATGTACAAAGACTTAAAGCACCACAATCAAAAGATTGCCTTTCAAGTTGGGGTGCATAAGCTTAGAAAAAAGTATGGTCTTTAGTCACTGCTTTTAGCAACTATGACTGCACCATCCACATCTATCTCTGTGTACTGCAAGCCACTGATTTGTTCAGCACTATTATCAAAGATTACATCTCTGAGCAATAGCCTAAGTAGACCAGCCTTTTGATACAAGTTTAACCTTGCATAAGTTTCTATAACCTCTTCTGAGGTCATCTTTTGTGTTTGCCTTAGCAAATCATCCTTCTTTTTAAACAACATTTTATTTCTCCTCTCTTAACATTGTATAGATTAAATCTGAATCACTGTGAGGTGATTGTATGAACTCTTCTGTCTTGGTTGCATGGTCACGAACCAGCATAGAGCCATCATTATAGATAGTCTCTGTGTAGCCTTTCTTATTATTAACCTCTAGGGATTTGACTGAGGTTCTCCACTGCTCAAGAGCTATTTGACTTTTCCTTTGCTCAACTCTGTCTTTGTATTGCATTATGCAACCTCCTTTTATTATTTAACATTTACTAAAACTCTAGGGTGAAATCTTTGCACATTGTGTCCACCAGCAAAGATAACTTTTAAGGTCACCAAGAAATCTTCTACTCTCCAAGTGGTTTCAAAGTCACCACCCCAAACAACCTCTTGGTTATTGAAGTCAAACTCCTCAACACCCTTCTTTAAAAGCTTCTCAGCTATTCTATAATTTCTTTTTTCATGTTTAGCTTGTAGAGGTCTTAAAGCTCTTTCAACAATGATTGCATTAGCTTCTTCAAGAGTAAGGTTTGCCCTGTAATATCTAACAATTCCAGCAAAATCTCTATCTATGTTTCTTTGACCAAGAAGTTTTTGTAATTCCTCATGACGAGTCTGAGCAGTACCCTCCTCTATGTTAAAAAGCTCAACTAACATATCAGCAGTCTCTATAACATAGGCTGTTTCTTGTTTGATTTCTTGTGCATCAAGGTGAGCAAAGGCATTGCCAACTTGAGTATTTAATTTATTTAATTTATCCATGTACCTATAATAACAAATTACTATCTAATGTCAACACTTTCTAACACTTTATTTAACTATTTCCAAGACATAACCTTGTGCCTTTCTTGGTGTGTATATGGTTATATCATGTAAGTTACCAGCCACTTGCTTGCACAAATGCCAAAATGTATACCTGCCGGGGTCACTAATAAGCACCACCCCACTAGCTTTATCAATCATATTTATGATGCTATCTATCTGCTCCTCCCAAAAACAAATATCACAGCCAGTGATTAAATCATAGGACTGCCATTGCTTATTGGTTATATCTTTGTAGTCTTTATATTCCACACCAAAGCTGGTGTCATTAATGGTATTCACATGTTCTATGTAAGGTGCTAGGTTCTCATCTATGTCTAAACCTTGTACATCTATTTGTTGTTTACATAGATAAGCACACAAAACACCCCAGCCACAACCTATGTCTAGTGCTGTGTGGATGTTATCTAACCTATACCTTGAGAGGTAATCAATCATGATTAAGTTAGAGTTCCACACCTTATTGCCATGAGATGTAGGCTTGTGCTTCCTTTTTAGCCTTCTTATGGTCTTATCAAAAGATTCAGGAAAGTTTGTATTAGCTATTGTTTTCATATGTTCAAATATATTATAATCAGTTATAATCACAACACAATGGATAAGTACAGGAGAAATTAGTAATGGGTGATTTTAATAAAGGCTACAGAACTCTAACAGTAGATAAGGCTACTTATGATTTGTTAGAAGCAATCTGTAAGAAAGAAAGAAGAAAGAAGATAGATCAAATGCGACTACTCATAGAAGATAGTCATGAAAAAGTGTGTGGTGATGAAGAAGGGGTAGCAGTCTAGCTCATCAATGAGCCAATGCCTCTAGCACCCATCATTCTTTGTGCAATCTCTCTATCATCAGGATTAGGCAATATAGTATCAGATAGCATGGCTTCAGGTGTTAATAATGAAGTTGCTGGTGTTACTAAAGGTATGTCTGATTGATCAACACTTGCCAGCATTTCATTTAGCTGGTCACCTATTCTTTGTCTTTCTTCAGGCATTACCTCACTAGCAATCGAGGATGGCACACTTCTATTAAAGTTGTCTGCTCTTGAAATACTATCATCTATATTTTCTTCTTGTCTAAATATTTCTATGGCTTTGTTTTTTGCCTCTGTACCAAATTTTTCTAAATCTAATATTTCTGCATCTTCACCTGCCTCACCAATTAGAGAGGTCACTTCTGCTATGGCATAAGGTGAGCCTGTAAGGTCTGCTAAATTTAAAAGCCAGCCAGTTCCACTTACAGGATTAACACGCATAAGAGCAGAACCAAAAGAAAACCCCCTTCTTAGATTGTCTACCAACCTGTTGTAGTCTGTTTCTGTTAATACTTCAGCAAGCTTTTTTGACATAGCATTTTTTTGCTCATCATTTAATAAATCAAAATCTTGAGACATCATTGAATTAACCAACTCATCTGCGGTTAACCCTCTCGTATTCATAGCTCTTGATGACTTGTCATCAAAAACTTCTGCTAATTTATTTCTTTGTGCTGTTTGACTTCCAGCCAACACCCTAACCTCAACTGCCCTTGCATCAATTTCTTGTTGAAAATTATTTATAAATTCATTAAATGTACTTTCATCTACATCTTCAGGAAATGCTAATCGCAAAAGATTTCTGTTTCTTTCATTGCCAATAATTTTTAAACCAACATTGCTATTGTCTGTTGAGGTTTCCATTTTTCTTAACACAGCTTCAAAGACACCATTTCTAAAAGCTTCTTTTTCAGCATTATTGTATAAGCCTATAACCTTTTCAGGATTTTGCTTATAGGCTTTGTTAGTAAATATGTTTAATCCAAAATCCATGGCTTCTTGTGTTGCCATACTGCCTGCAAACAAATTTCTTGCTTGCTGATATTCTTCATTGCTATCTAAAATTGTTAAAAGCTTTTGTTTACTATTGTTTACCTTGCCTAGCTCCACATCTCCCAAAGAAGTATTCAATGGCTTGTTAGCTATAGATAATTCATTGTCTATACCTAATTTCATGTAATGTAATGTTTGCATGTCCATAGCATCAATAAGCTTGCCTTTGTTCTCACCTGAAGTAAAAATCAATCCATTGGTAGACATTTCAAAATCAGGCAAAGCCACACCATCTTCTAAGGCTATCTCTTCAGCTTTCTTAATGGCTCTTTGAAAACTTGGTCTATTCATGAGTGTGTTTATACTAGCCACCTCTGTTTTGCCATCGCCATCTTTAAAAATAAACTCTTTATTCAAATCAATCTGCCTTGGTATCATTTCAGGAGTTGCATTTGGGTCAAATCTTAATTGCAAGTCTGTTAATGGTACCTCTTGCATAAAAGCTTTTTTGTAAAGAGGTGCGGCTTCTCTTTTTCTTGTATTTATCAAAGTATTAAGTGTTTCAAAATAAGATGCCTGCGGTCCAAAAGCTTTAACCAAGTCTGAGTTTAATCTTCCAAATCTACCACCTTGCCTAGCTTCTAAAAAATCTCTTGCAAGCTTTGTGCCTTTGTATGGCAACACACCAACCAAATCTAAAAGAGCGGCAGATGTTGTACCAGCATCAGCCAAAGTTAATTGTTTGTTTTGATTCATAAGATTATGAGTAACAAGCAAAGCTTCTTCTATTGAGCCTGCATCTGACTCCATAGCATTTTCTATCATCTCTAAAGCTTTTTCTTCTCCCTTATCAGCAGAAGGATAGGCTCCAACTTTATCTGCTAATGTACTAAATATTCTTGAAGCAAAATAAGATGGTACAGCCAGTGCCGCTGATGCTATGCCTGTTATATAAGGCTTCCACTTTGTTACTCTTTCTATTGCATCACCCTCATCAGCACCTATGGTGTAAGCAGTTCCATATATGCCTGATCTTTTGACTGTATTTCCAAAACCACCCTTTGTACCCATAATCCTATCTCTTGCTTGACTCAAAGCTTTTAGAGTGGGTGACTGTGAAAATGGACTAACAGACTTGCCTCTTCTTGAGCCTATGACTCTAAATGCGCCATCAGCTATTTGTGGAATTAATGAGCCTCCAACCTGTGCAACACTTGAGATGATTGGATTTTCTCTTTTGTAGGTGTCCATAGCATCACGCTCAACAGCAAGATAAAAGTCTCTTGGAAATGTTCCAAAATAGGGTGCTGTTAATTCATCACTAAAATTAAATGTTGCACCTTGAGCCGCCATTTGAAAGGCATTGGACTCAGCCTCATTTAAAAAGTTATATACCTCTATCAAATCAGGACTGGCATTTTCTCCCTGTCGTGACATTTGTGCATTGATCTGTTCCCTATATAGTCCAATATCATCTTTGGTATATGAGGCATCTTCTAATGTTTTGTAAAATTCTTTTGATAAAGCCATAATTAATCAGGTAAAGGTATAGTTGAGGGCATGCCACTTGTATCTTTATTCTTTATTTCTTCAATAGTTCCATTTAAATTTCTTCTATATGTTTTTCCATTATTTGTATATATAACAGCAACAGATTTGTCTTTAGCATTTTTAACTTCCTCTATAAATGTTGCACCTTCAGGAACAGTGAGTGGAGAATCAAACATGCTCATATCCCATTTTTTTGCTGTTTTTTCTTCAAAACCCTTAAATTGACCACTACCTGCACCCAAGTTGTATATCAATAATGCATCATTATATATATCAACCTTATCTCCAAAAACATCCTTCAATATAGCTTTCATTCTAAAAGGGTTTTGCAAAGCACCCGGCTCTGCTCCAAGTGCGGCAATAATTCTTTCAGCATCAAACTCAGTCATAACACCCGGTCCAACAACCTCTTCTCTAAACCTACCAATTAAAGCTTGAAACTTTGCTTCTGACATACCCTGCGCTAATTCAGCACTGGTAATCTCACCAGTAGCAAAAATTGTGTTAAAAAAGTTTTCAATGTCAGTTCCTATTCTGCTAAAACCAACATTAGCATCATCAAATGTAGCTATGTAATCTTGCAAAGCATCTAAAGACTGTTCATTTTCTCTAACAGTTTTTACAGCCTTGGTAAAATCACTCAACCCCATTTGATATTTACCTGCCTCACCTGAAGCATAGGGTCTTGCATTAGGATATTTAGCATCAAATTCTTGTATATTTAAAACTTGACCCTCACCTTTATAGTAAACATCACCATCAACGAGAACCTCTCTAAAAAAAGATTGTCCCTCAGGAGTTGTTGCCATCCAGTTGTCTCCTCTTTTTACGCTACCTGCACTCTTAGATTTAGTAGCCAAGCCAAATGCCATTGCATCTCTATCTGCTTTTGCTTTTCGTCTTTTTTCTTCTATATCATCTGACAATTCTTTAAATGATTGAAAGCCTAGACCTATGCCTCTACCAAGAGAAGGAAGCTTCTCACCTTGCTGTGCTAATAAACCCCTACCCAATTCAGATGCAAGATCATAGCCTGTAAGTCTCCTTGGCTCAGGAGCCAGTTGATTTAACAAGCCACTATATAAAGCAAAGTTTTGTGTTACATCTTGAGGGTCAAGCATTGCACTTCTAATACCACTGGTATCAGTTATGTTTTGATCAGTGTCAACATCACCACCCTCTTGGAAACCCATGAGTGTTGGTATGCCTGTCCTGTTCATTGCCATTATGTCAGTGCGCTTGATGATCTATATGTTTGTGGTGGATTAAAGAAAGAACCTAAGCCACCTAATGCTGATAAGCCAACACCTAATCCTGTTTGTAAAGGTGAGGGTGGTACACCAAAGGTAGTAGCAGTCTGACTAAAGCCTGCTGGTACACTTTGAACAAATGGTAATAGTGATTGCATTTGCTGTAATGGTGCTTGCTGTTGTGCCAGTGCATTTCTTCTACCCACATCTAATTGAGCTTGTTGCATACCTTGAGCAAGGTTACCTACACCTAATTGACTTTGTACATCAGCCTGTCTTGATTGTGCAAGCTGGGTGCCAAGATCAACCAACTGACCACCTAAACCTATTTGTCCTTGCTGTCTTGCTTGAGCCAAAGAGCCAAGTCCTGATGATAAGCCAGCCAAGGCACCTTGTTGTCTATTGAACTCATCCATGGCTCTGCCCTGTGCTTGTTGGAAGCCACCACTTCTAATCTGAGCCAAGGTTTCTGCTAAACCTCTACCCAACATTCTTGTCCTATCTTCAGCACCAAGTCTTGCTCTTGAGCCAAATGCAGACTCACCACTAGAGACATCTCTTGCTCTAGCTAGGATGTCTTGCTTCTCACCAGCCTCCATCACATCTCTTGTGACCTGATCAACCACTGCTTGTTCATATGGGTCTTGGAATTGTTGAATCATGCTTGGGTCAAACTGACCTCTGCCTACTTCTCTAAGTACACCCTCAGCTTCACCTAAGCCTCCAAACAAGTTTTCTAAACCACCCCTAAACTTTTGCCCTGCTTCTTGAATAAATGGCTCTTGTACACCCACAGACTCCCTAGCTCTATTGATTGCATCTATTTGATCAGGTGATAATCCTGCAACTCTTTCAGGCACCACCACAGGTCTGCCTTGATCATCAAAAAAGGTTCTATCACTTGCTCTGAATACTTGTTGGAGAAAGCCCGGTGAATAGCTTGAGGTACCCGGTATACCTGCACCAAAGAATAATTCTCTTGTGGCTGGGTCTAGGGTTCTATCTTGTCTTACTACATCTGTTGCAATAGGACCGCCTGTTTGTAATCTTGCTATTCCATTCATGCTAGGTTCTCAAAATGATTCATGAGCTTATACATAATTCTTGTGCCTGATTCTCTATCACTGCCACCATTAGGACTTAATGTGACAATACCATTTTCTGCACTCATGTCATAGGAGCCAGCATTTTCAACAGCCTTGGCTGTCATAACAAACTCACCATCACTTAACATTGCAGGTATGTCATCACTTGTACCAGTGCCCGGTCCATCTATCTCTCCATTCTTTCTAGGAAAGTCAGCCATGTTAATAGGTGGCTCACCACCTTCTTGCATGGCTACAGCACCACCTTGGGCAAATGCCATGATGCCACCATATCTTGCATTTCTTGGCATACCACCTGATAAAGCTGGTAAGCCTTCTGCTGTTAAACCAAACTCTACTCTTGATGGCATTGCCTCACCAGTTCTTCTAGCAATCTCAGATTCAATGTTGTATCTGCCTAATGCATCCATGGTTGTAAGTGGAGTCAAGGGTACACCTTTTTGTTTCTTTTGCTCTTCATATGCTAGTTTGCCTAAAAGTCCTGCAAGACCCGCCAATGCAAACTTGCCACCTGTACTCATGCCACCTTTATTGATGCCTGATGTGTTAATAGGGTTGCCATTTTCATCAACTATAGATTGTTTTTGGCTTCTAATTTCTTGTAACTTTGTATTTAATGCAACAGGATTAGCAAAAAGTTTATCAATTTCATCCTTGCTTATGCCAGCATCTTCAAGCTCCTCCCTTCTTGTT
>Ga0209336_10000887_pt1 | contig 15066 bp, 22 predicted proteins | sample LinPmetageLP32_FD_184042 | JGI IMG/M metagenome (GOLD analysis project Ga0209336, IMG submission 184042) | Marine viral communities from the Pacific Ocean - LP-32 (SPAdes) (version 2) | ecosystem: Environmental > Aquatic > Marine > Oceanic | place: Pacific Ocean | collected 2009-08-23 | reverse complement strand
CTGCGGTGCCGCTGTTGCCATTTATAAGAACATCGAAGTCATAAGATGACGCGCCGATCGGTCTGCTTACTGTGCCATAGGTGATCGACATCCCATTGTAGGGCGCGGTATTGTCGATCGTGCTGTCGCTCGCCGTGATCTTGAGATCCGCCGCTTCACTTAGGGGGAATCGGTAGGCAATATAACTGATCGCGCTCAGCCCGATGTCTGAAGTCGTCGAGATGCCGTAAAGCTTGCCTTGTGTTCGAATATAAAGCGTTAAGCCCTCCGATCTCTTATCAAATCCGCCGTTCCCGGCGCTGCCGAAGGTCTGGATCCCCTGATCGATCACGCCTTGAAAATCAAAATTTGTTTTTGTGCTGTCGCCAGCGAACGCATAGTAAGCTAGATCGCCGGCGTCAATTGAGCCGAGTGATACGATCCCCACGTACTCCCGCAAGATCGCGCCGCTCGCGTCTAGCTCTCTCCAACCGCACTGACGCAAAAGGTTTCTGGTCGTATCGTCGGCGGGTTTCCACCCGTCCAAAAATTCGAATTGCTCGGGGGTGATCGAAACCATTGGGAACTGGTAAGCAATCAGCGCCGCGTCTTCATTCCATTCCTCTTTTAAGAAACTATAAAACGCTTGTCCCGTGATCCCGTCGTCCGATAGATTGCCGGTCGTGGTCAGCCCTATAGTAAGGGCTGCTGGGTTTATGATGATCTCGACGCCCTGCGAGATGTCATCTGGATCTGTGATTAGTGTCATGTTGTCACCTGCTGGTCGACGCTTGAAAGCACGCCGTTTGTATAGTTAAAAGTTTTAATTATCGTTTGCACGCCGTCGAAAAATTCAAGCTGTGAAAGCTGTGATCCGGTGTAGCTGAGCGCCTTAAAAAGCCCTCCGTCGTAGTCGATGCGTGTGAGCTGCACCCCGCTGTACGTAAAACGCGGCTGGGTGGCTTCGATTGCTTCTGTGCCGGGCGTACCTGGATCCCCCGGCGGTCCTTGTGGCCCTGGCGGTCCTTGTGGCCCTGGCGTGCCTAGTGTGCCGGGTTGGACCTCTACTTCTATCAAGGGCTGCACTGCTGCGACTGTGCAAGCAATGGCCGGCGGGTTCACGGGCTGTACTGTGACTGCTTGGGTCTGCGTGGTTGTCTCGCACGACACGGCAACGCGCGCCCCGCCTGCGTCGACGTTGCAATCTATTTGCGGCGTCAAGATCTCAACCGTAACCGCTGGACGCGCGGGCGCCTCCTCGATCGTGACATCGATCGCGGTTGTCTCTGTTACGATCTCAACGTCTAGATTCATTTGATCTCTAGGGAAAAGGTGATCTCTATGTCGCCCAAGCTAAAAAGCGTGGCTTCTGCGTCGAAGTAGTCGCCGGGGGTTGCTGCCCCAAAGTCGGCCCCATTGAGGGTGAGCACTAAAGTCTTCTCACTGCCCTGGGTGTTAGTGCCTGAAAGAGCCAGCCCGTCGCCTAGCGTGTAAATCTTGAAAAGAGCGCGCGGGGTGGTGCCTTTAGCGCGGCTGTAAAAACTGATCTTTGCTTCGGGTATAAAGACGCCCTCTTCGCTTTTGAAAGAGAGAGCTTTATTGATCTGGCTGGTGCCAAGATCGAAATATCCGATCGGGGTCGGGTTGTAGAAAGAGAGGTTGTCTTTACTCATAGCGGAGGCCTCTTGGCTTTCTGCTCTGCTCTGAACGCCTGCAGCTCTGCAGCTCGGCGCGCTTCTAGCTGTGCCTCTTCTACTTCGCCGCGCTTCATGTGCTTGACTGCTTTGGCTATTGCTTCAGCGACTTCAGGCAAAAGCCCGATCAAACTAAGAAAAGGGTTCATTTGTCGCACCTGCGCAGATCCTGAAGATAGCGTGCTTCTATAATCGGCGCGGCTTTGCATGACTCGTACGGCTGATCGAGGGGACACTTTTTATCAGACTGGTTCCGCGCCTCCGCGCGCGCGCGGGCGTGGCAGTCTTGACGCTGCGCTGGGGTGAGCCCCGCCGCGCAAGATGCGACGAAAAGAGGGATTAGAGAATAGATAATAGCGTTTTTCATGATCTGATCTTGCCGATTGCGAGGCGTCCGAAGACGCGCACCGCGTAAAAGAAATAAGTCGCTCGAAACCTGCTGCAGCCGTCCCTGATTGCGAGATCTCGCAGAAGCAGATCGGCGCATTTTCGATATTGAATAGGGAGCAGTCCGTATTTGATCGCCTGGTAGAAAGCATCATGCACTGCACTCGCTCGCATGACTGATCGGGTGTCTATTGCTGGACCGCTGGCGCCGTCCCATGTGTAGCCCTCCTGCAGCGTCAGCACGCCGTCTTCGCTATGCGCTGCAACGCTCCGCCCGTGTGGGTCGAAAAGCTCGAAAGCGTGGCCGGTGCATCCTGTATCCGTGCAAACTACGATCGCGAGGGTGTAGCGCTCATGCTTAAAAAGCGTGAAAAGCAAAAAGCCGATCGTGCTTAGGACTAAGATGCAAGTGAAATTGAAATGGAACATAAACACCCCCGCCCTTAGTCGCCAATGCGCTGTAGATAAATCTGCCTGTAAGAAGCATCCCCGCTAAAAGAAGTCGTGCCAGAAGAGCGAGTCGCGATTTCCACTTCGTCATCCTTCGCCAGTCTCAAAAAGCCGGTATTGTCCACGTCGATGAAAAATGCAGCATTAGACGTTTCTCTTAATCCCGTGAGGCGGAAAATAATCGACCCGTTCACCTTCAAAGCGAATCCTGTTTCAAGGCTCCCGCCCGTGCGGGAGTCTTTCATAAGTAAAGTAAACCCCAGGGCGTAAACCCCCGCGATTTGGCAGGTGAGTTTGGAGCCGCTGAAAGTAAAAGCAGAAAGCGAGCCTTGATTTGCTAGACTTTCAAATGGCAATGATTGAGCGCTGCCTGTAACTGACTGATTCAAAATCGTAGCAATTGCCCCCGGACTCTCTTCTTTCAAATCGCCACTTGCGATCCACGTGCCCGCGCTTTGCTTCCTAAGTCGAACGGTCGAACCTTCGCCGCCGAGTTCAAGCGTTGCGAATCGCGAACGCTTGATCGTCGTGCCCGCGCCTTCCGCAAGAGTGAGCTGACCGGCCGCCTCCTGCACGATCTCGATCACGCCTCCCACGGGGAAAGATGCCGAATCGGTTAGCGTAAAGGTCGCAGGGGTCAAGACATTTGATGCCACTACTTGGCCCACATCGGCTGGTTCTAGCGTGTAGTCTCCGTTCCCTGCCTTTACGCTAGAGGTCGCAACTGAGACTAAGGCGCTTGGAGTAGTTTGTGATGTGACACCACCCTCAACAATAGGGATCAGGCTTGCACTTGTGGGCGTTGCTGTGGGGAGCTGTGATATTTTTACGTCTGCCATTTTTAAGCCTTTCGATTAGTCAGCTGCTCTCAGATGCCGCCAATGGCGGGGCTTACACTTGCTTCTGTAATTAGGTTAAGTAGAGCCTCTGTGCTTAGGGTATCACCCGATTCGGTTATTATGGGGTTGATGAGATCTCGAATGCCAGTTCTCTGCACAGGCACGTAGTGTTGTAAGCCGGCTCCGTATTCGAGGATCAAAGCCGAACACCGGTACCGGCTAGCTTTGAAATGCAAGATGATTCTGATGGCAGAATACACATCTTCCCACACCAGCTCAGAAGGCCCTAGGATTGCATTGTATGCACCAAGAGCCCAAGAGCCCAAAGGGGCACCTTGGGAAGTGATGTTAAATGTTGTCGATGGAAACCTGACAAAGAAATCAAACGGGGAGCCGCTGTCGAGATCCCTCTCAAAAGTCGCTCCTGGAAAACCGGCTAGCTCTAGCTGGCGCGACATAGTGAACTCAGTCCCGCCGTGCAAATGAGTGTCCCACGAACCCCGGAGTCTATTACGCAGGCTAACATGCGTATCGGCAGGAGTTAAGGGGATGTTAAGCTCTTCGCTTAGTTCCTGTAGCGCATCTCTTGAGTATAGGCTGCTCTCTACATACGGGGCGTAAAGGGCATCATTTACCCCCTGCGTCACCATGTCGAACATCAGCCCAATTGTGCCCATGAATCGAACGCCGTAGAAGGCGCGAAAGATAGTGGTCGAATTATCCCATATCTCCCGCCTCCAGGTATTTTCGGCTGAGGAATCCTTGTCGGTCATGAACCTGAACCTTCCACAGCCTGAAGCCTAGTCGCCGAAAACCATCCCGAAGCTGGTCGTATCAAAAGACCATTTGCAGAAATAGACTGGTCGCCTTCTGGGGTCACAAGCGTGCAACTGTTTACTCCAGGGGTGTCCTTAATTGCGTCTGTGATGTCGGCAAGAGTCAATATGCCGGTAACGCTGGCGGCGTAATCAATGCCACCAATAGGAGTCAGAGCCAAGAGAGCATCTAGCCTCTTGGTAACGTCTGCCTCCACCTGCTCAGCTTCACGGGAAGAGTCATAGTACACGTTTCCTTCCAGGTTTAAGACTGAAATGTCTGGGTAGATTACAGCGACATGAGGAGACAACGACGCTGGCCACGACTCTTCAGTCAGAAAAGTAAACTCTGCAAAAGTCGATTGTAGCTCTTGCATTTGCGCCGTCGAAGGCAGGCCAACATCAGTTGCCACCAACACGTCGACCGTACCTGGCCCTCGCGGGTTGTTGCTTACAACCTTTGCTTTAGCAATGCCCTGGACGCCAATGGCTAGATTCACATAAGCGGCATCGGTCTTTTCAATAGCCAGTAACCCCCATTTTGTAGCGTTTCGTTCTCTCAGAGAAGTGCTACTTTCGGGGTCGCTGCCCTGCTGAATATTCGCCCAACTGGGCGGGATAGAAGCCGTGGGGTCTGGGCTAGGGTTCGTGACCAGTACACCCGCCAGAGGAGTGACTAAGCTGAGCGCGGAGTCATTTCCGATGTTCCCTGACGCTCCACTAAGTAGCGCCGTGACCCTGACATTAGTCACTACGCCGGCAGCGACAGTGATCGTCTCGTCACTGATAAATTGAATTCCGCGAGAGTCCTGAATGACCACTTTGCCTGGAATCAAGTCATAGGGTGTCGCTCCTATGTTATCAAAAGCAAAATAGCCAATTGCTTTCTCTGCGCCTTTGCGTGTGTTGTTGAAGCGACTCTCGGAGTAAAGATCTTGGATAGCACCCTTAGCCTCAGAGTTAAAAGACAGCTTAACAAGCGTGGACGCCGTCTGCGCTACGGGCTCAGCGACCGATGCGACAGTGTTTAGTATCTGCTGCTGGATACGACCTGGCTGCCACGCCGTGGTTACAAACCCGAGTTCACGCAGCTGCTCGATAAGCCAAGAAGAAATGTCATCGCGTGTGGGCGGGTTCTTGAGTTGTTCTAGCGATAAAGTCATTATGCCTCCGGGGTAATGGACGAGACACCAAGTTCGTCGACAGAAACCGTGAGCCCAAAAGGACCTTCTGCCGTAGTGCCTGAGATGTCTACTGAGATAGATGTGTCCTTGACGACCACAGTTACATTAACACTCTCGACCTCCTCCTCTTGGTAGCACTGCTCTTCCACATCGAACTGTATCACTGCCTCACTTGGGTTTGATGTGCCAATGTATTGCGTCAGATCAGCGCCATATTCAGGAAAGTCATTCAGTGATCCTAGCGGAGTAGAAAGGCGACGTATGATCGCTTGAGTTAAAGCTAGCGCATTGGAGCCACCAACTTCGTTTAGACCGCGTTCAAGGTCAAAGTCACCACTAAAGTCGGTACCGAGTGTCATTACTATAAGTTAATGCCAAACGCCGATTTTATGGCTCCAAGGGTGGCTGAGTCAGCTGTCTTAACAATGAGCAGCGGTCCAGTGACCAGCTCAGAACCACCCACACCTGTGCTGGGCAGAACCGCATCTACTTCCCCACCTAGACTATTGAGCTGGCCTGAATAGTGTACCACGTAAACCCCGCTGTTAAGTAGCTGAGAGGCCTGCTCTAAGTATCCGGCGATAACACCCACTGCTTCGTTGGACGCATTAGCGAGCGTGTCACGCAGGCCTCTGATGCGATCTGTAAGTAGGTTAGTGCGATCAGCCACGCTGGTTAAGTCGTCTAGGTTTTGCTGTAGCTCATTCACATTAGTTTGCAGAGTCGCGATACCAGCATTTACAGCGGTTATTTGGTCACCTAGGTACTGAGCAGCGTCGGTGATGAGGCCAAGAGCCGTCGACGCCGCCGTGAGTTGCGTCTGGATGCTCTTTAAATAATTGGCTCCAGAAAACTTTTCTAGGTCCTCCAAGTAGCTCTGAGCTGTCGTGAGCAGATCTTGTGCTGCTTGAAACGGAACGCCAGTTATATCGTCCTTCAGTGCATCTAAATCGTTAGCCAAGCCGTCAAGCTCCCCGGCCACTTGGGTGAGCGTCCCCAGCCCTGTATCAACCACCGACTTCAGATCTTGCAACCCGCCGCCAGTCTTGTCCAGCACGTCATTTAATCCAGGAATCGCGTCACCGAGATTAAAACTGCCAATTAGTACCGCAGTCACGCTTTTGCTTTCGGTGCGCCCGCGATAATCGTCCCCGTTACTGGCAGGGTGCCGGCCGTGCCTACTATTGCGTCTCCCACGCGGGCGATAGGAAGCTGGCCGTCAGCGATGGATATGGAGATAAGGCTGCCCGACAAAAGCTTCGCACGGGGCTTTGAGGGGTCACCATTTTCATAAAAAAGCACAGCGTCGCCTCCAGGGGCAACGGTCACCTTTACCCCTGGTAGCCCATTGGCGATTGGTACGTCCGAAAGCCCATCTCCGCGCATGTCCGGGTCGTCTGGTAAGATGTCAACCGTGTCTCCCTTTTGCGCCTGTATCTTGCACATATAGTGCTTTAGATAATAACGGTCCAAGGTGAAAGTTTCGATGAGAGCCTTAATGTCCCGCGAAATACTACTCATGAAAGTTGCTCAGCCTCGATCAGCTCAATCGCTCCTTGGATAGCATACGAGACTGAGTATGAAACGGTCGCTAGTTCATTAGGACCAAAACGAAATCCTCTGGTGCTATACGCAGAATTAGCGACAGCTTGTATGGCTAGATCTGTAAGTCCCCTAATACTCTCCTCGACAACCGTTGGAGGGTTAAGTGAGACAATGCCCTGTAATGACTCCTCGCCACTCGTGGTCCTGTCAGGGTCGAGACCAGTGACGTTGACGATTGCTTTGTATTCACGGGAAACGGTATTGTATGAAACCGTGGTCGTGGGTATCCTTGTCCTCTTATAGGTCGCTGTAAATGTTGTCATAGCCAGTAAATCGCCCTTACCTTTTCACTTATTTTATACTCTACAGCAGTCACTACTTGCTCTTGCTGCAACATGCCTGGCCTCAGCTCGATGCCATCAGGGGCCACTATGTATTTGTTTTGACCAAAGTCGGATTCCAAAATCTCTAGCTCACCCCTCGACTCGTCTCCCTCGTCATACCCTAAAAGGATCTTCCCATCTCTATCAACGCCCCAATTGGTTGAGAGCTGTCGTGAGAGCAGGGTAAGAGATTGACCGCCGGTTCCGGCCGGGGCTGACCAGAACGGTAGCGTCTCTCCAGTGATCGAGGAGTCTGATGCCATTGAGGGGGATTCTCCGGTGTCAGAGCATATGTCAGCTAGAACCTTTGAGACCTTTGCTCCCTTATAATGGGCCGCTGGCGAGGTGGATGCAAGGCCTCCGGCTCCTCCTATCACCGAAAGCACAGTGCGAGCGCCATTGAGGTTACTGCGAACCGTGTAGCCTACCAGGGTGTCAGTCCCGTCCGTTATCTTTGTGCTGCCAGGCTGAGGCTTGCTCTGAGCAATCGCTAACCGAGCAACCCATGTGCCAGATACGGGAAAGCTAATCGACCCAGCCAGCACGGGTATTCCGTTGACAGCGATCATGGGGTCGGATTGTCCCTGTTAAGCTGCGCTGTAACTTTAGCGTTTTCTCTCTGGTTCTCCGCAACTTCGCCCACTCGTTCCTCAGCCGACTTCGGCTGTGGCTTTGGTACAGTGTTGTTGTTGGGTTTGTTAGGTGCTGGCGGCACGTCCTCAATTACGTCTAGCGTAATAATTTTGGTTCCGCCGGATGTCGGGGGAGCGCTCGTGACATTTGTTACTTTGACCAAGCCAACGCCCCATAGCGCAGCTTCAGGGTGTACGATTTTGAGTCGAGGTTGCCCCGTGGTCTTAGTTTTTGGCCGGACCAACGGAACTATGTCACGAGCAAAAGCGGTTATCTCTCCCGGCTGCATCTCAATACGAATAGTAAACTTAACAGGAGAAGAGCCGTTATCGACAACGCTGGCACGCTTCTGTCCCTTTGCCTTCTGAACATCGGTACCAGTGTCAATCTTAGCCGTCACCTGGACCACTCCGAGAACGGCGATCTTATTGAGAAATAAGGTATCCCATTGAGACCTGTCGCCCTCTACGGTGTTCTTAAAATTGTCTATGTCAGAAAATAGGTCAGTAGTCCACTCCGGCACTTGCATAGCTCAGGGTAACATGTGAGTCGGCTTATTATTGTCCTCCGGTTTGCCAGTTTACGTCGGACATAACATCTGAGAATCCGCTGCTGATGCCTTCGCTGATTGACTGGGAAACTTCAGAGGTGCTCATGTTCGGTGCCGATTCAACGGTTACATTTGGTGATTCGATATTAACTACAGGGCTGGATTCCCCTCGACTTGATGATTTGATACCTGAACCGCTAGACATCGGAGAGGCTCCTGGTGGCGGGGAAATTACACGGTTACCAGCCTCATCTGTAGTCACCTTCGGAGGCTCTATCCCTGGCAAGCCCAAGAATCTCCCCAGCTTGCGCCAGTTCTCTGTTTTAGAACCCCCCTTGTAATCCGTGTCACTAAAATCGGTCAAAGCGCCAACGCCCATGTCAACACCACCGGCAGCCTTGGCGAGTAGATTAAGAACTGGGCTGGCTTCCAGTTTTCCAATTACCTTCAGGATCTTGTCTACAATATTCTTAATGCTCGTAGCCACGGATCGCATTTTATTACCCATCTTTTCAGCATTAGGTATGCTTTCCCGAATGGCGTCGGCCATGCTCTTTGCGAATGTCTTGGAATTTTCCCCTGATTCCTCAATGCCAATCCATCCTTTAAGAAATTTTGTCATCCACTCCGACATAGCTGGGAGGGTCTCGGTTCCTAAGTCGGCAAATTCCATACCTATTCTCTCGATTGCCGTGGAGAGACTTTGCATCTTCTCAGGGTCTTTTGATATGTCCTGAATAGTCTTCGTGATTCCAGCTAGACCTCTGGATATTCCAGGGCCAGCCATCACGCTTAGGCTGTCGGTCAGGTTCTCAAAAGTAGTCTTCATGCGCCGCAGGTTGCCCCGAACGGTTGTTTTGCCAATTTCCTCTGCCATTTGGCCAGGGCGGTCAAAGAGCTTTAATCCCTTTTCCTTTCGCCCAATGTTATACATATCCAAGTAGGTCTTGAATAAAGAATCAATTCCCTCTTCTGAAGTAATCTGCCCAGTCTCAAGCTCCTTGTTGATAAAGGCTATGTCTTTTTTATCTGTGCCCATTCCTCTCGACTTGAGAATATTGTTGAGCAATTCACCACGAGCTAAACCGCCACCTTCCGCTAGCTGATTAAGTTCTTCAGTAGATAGTTTACCTTTACCTTTGATCTGCCCAATCGCGTTAATTACGCGGGTAGTGGCCCTGGGGTCGGCCTGGGTGGAACCAATATCTTCGCCAAGAGCTACAATGTCAGCCGACATCGTCTGATCAAAGCCTCGTCTTCTCAGATTCACGAAACCCTCTGCTAGCTCATGCGCAGAGACGCCCGTTCTCTCCGACTCGGTCCTGAACGCCTTAAGAGCAGCGGCCTGGTCCTTGAACATTGGGCCAAGCTTCTGGGTGGTGTCGCTTACTCTTGAGACTGAGTCAAAGATTCCTTTCGTCACCATTCCTATACCAGCAGCCCCAAGAGCGCCACCAAATAAGCCAATTATACCATAGCGCATACGATTACCCGCAGCACCCATGAGGCCCATGCCGCGAGCCGCCCTGCGGCTACTGCGAGACAATCTCTTGTTAGCCCTATTGACTTTTTCTATCGCTCTTCGTTGCTTATTACTAGCGCGCACATAAGCAATGGCTTTCTTTTCACGGTCAGCGGCGGACTTAGCCTCAGCTCTTCTTTTCTTCGCCTCAGATTTCGCGATCACGTCCGCTGCCTTTGCCGCCTCCCTTTTCTCACGATGGTATTGAGCGACCTGCTTGTCGATGGATCTTTGGGCCTTGTTCGCAGCAGCAACCGACGCTCTCTTTTTGGCGGCAGCAGACTTCTCTTGCTCAGTCGCTGCCTTTGCTGCTGCCCTGGCAGCCTTGGTCTGAGCTTTGGCCACCTGTTCAATGGTCCTAAGTCGGGCGGCCTCGTTTTCCGTAACCTTTCGACTACTCTTCACCAGTATGTCAGTGCCTTTGACATACTTCTTTGTGGTCTGAGTAACTGTGCCGGTCGCGCTATCAACTCTTGTGATGGCCTTTGTTAGCAGGTCTAGCCTTTGCTTCCCCACCTTAACATTATAGTCAATAGTTGTGACAATTTTATCTTCGGCCATAGTAGTACAGTAGTCCAGAAAGACAAAAAGCTGGGCAAGCCCAGCTTCTCATTTACCCTTGGTCGAATTTATTTTCATACCCGACTTCGCTTCCTGGAACATGCGTAGCAGTCTTGTGTCGTCCAGAAAATCGGCAATCAACAAAGCCCCCGACCAATCATCCGCATCTCCAGTTCCGTCGCGAAAAGCACGCAGCGCCTTTGCTACCGAGTGCTTATCGTGTTTTACGGCACGGAAATGCGTTAGTCTTTTTTTACAACCACCTCAATACCAGCCCCGGCAAGCTCAGTGATGTCATCAAAAAATACGTTCGCAGCGGCTGGAGCTTTGGCAAATAGAGCTGCAAGGTCATCAGCATCCTCATCGCAAAGCTCTAATATCAGCTTTTTCATTTCTTCGTACAGTCGACTATTTGGCCTGTCGACAGCCTGCTGAAATTTCTCCCATTGCTCGTAGTCTGGTCCGCTAATAGAGAATTCTTGCCCCGAAAGAGTGGCCTTGATTGAATGATCATCCCGCACCTCACTTTCAGCGTCTCCCACAGAAAGCTCCTCAACGGCTTCCTTGAGAGACCTGATTGCGACAGGCTTCTTGGCTAGTAGCTCCTTCACCTGCTCAGGGGAATGGGTCGTGCATGTCACCTGCAAAAGTTCGCGATAAGCCACTTGAGACTGACCGTTCTTAATCTTCTCCAGATAGCGAGTAAACTGAGACGTTGTCGGCACTGTAAAAGAATAGAACTCGGTTCCAATTTTTGCTGTCGCTAGAGGTACTGGTGCCTGGGTTTTTGGTTTTTTTTGTTTAGCCATGCCCCAACATAGCAAAAGCCTCGCATAGTATTACTAGCGAGGCTCTTACTAAGCTAAGGATAATTATCGGCCGTGGGGAGAGTTGCCGTCAATCTTGTGTGACATGAAAGAGAACTCAATGTCGCCGCCAAGAGCTTCGGCTCCTTCGCTGTGGTCCACCGATGCGTTGAGGACTCGACAGCTGATGCACTCTAAGCGGCGCTCTGTCTCGTCTTTGCCTTTTAAGATCCAGGTTAATCCCCAGATCACATTACGATAGCCTTCGCCCAGATCGTTAATAAAGTCCCATCGCTCGCGGTCATCGGAGAACGTAATAGTTCCAGTGCCGAGGCCCATGGTTCCTTCTGTACGAGCAATAGGATAGGGTCAAGTACCTTTGACGGTGCCCTCTTCTGTCCCTTGTTCAAATGAAACGCCTGTGACGGCGGTGTAAATGTTTCCGTTGAGGCTAATCTCGCCTCGTGCGAAGGAATATGCGAAGCCTTCGAGATCAGGATATGATTGTGCCATTTTTAGTTATCTCCAATGCTTGCTACGAAGCCTAATTGAGTTTCAACATAGTCAGCATATTGCAGCGGCAATATTGCGACCGTTGAGCGAATTGTGGGGTCTGCCAAAAGGTTGTCGTCGCGAGCGATGGTGTACCTAATATCGGAAACGTGGCCGTCAGTTCCTTCGGCATTCCTAGGGGAAGTAAGCTGAGCATCCAGAACGTCTTGGACTTCTTTTTCAAATCGCAAAGCATCTCGGTTGTCGATGAATCCGCCATCGACCACACGCACACCTCGACCAATGAATTCTTCTTGCTTCGTATGAGTGACCTCGCAGGCGACATCCATTACGATTCGCCGTGGCCATACTGTAAAGTCTGAGCCTGGCTGCGACTTAATTCGAGTCTGCGTAATAAAGAAACCTGGACGACCTTCGAAGGTGCGTAGTGTGCTCACGTTAATGTCATCAAGACCTTGGCCACCATCCACTCTACCGTCTCGACCAAGACTCACAACCCTAGGCAACGCACCATTAAGTACGCGCTTAGGGTCGGTGCTAATGAGTCCGGCAGCGGCTGAACCTGCGTGGATAGCTCCTCCACCTAGCTTGGGAAAGGCTCGTCCGACGATTGGGTCTCCCCCGATCACGATAGCGGTGCCGCACTGAATAGCTAGACGGTTCGCCTCAACAGATGCAAAGTCCGCGACCACGTCCTCACTATCATCAAAGCCGGTGCAGATGATTCCAGCACGGTATTTGCTGGCAACCTCCATGGCATCCAGCTCAGATTGTAGCGCAATAGCAAGCAGGGCGTGCTCAGTAGCGTCTCCGGCTGCGAGTGAGGTTGATAGATTGACGAATCGCCAAGCAATCGGGGAGGCATCGAGCACTCCCATAGCGGATTGTACATCGGTTGCATTGATGGATGGGCATTGAGCGCCAGAAATCGTATAAACGTCGCCGGCTGAAAATGGGTTGCTGCTACCAAACGCCAAAGACTGACCATTCGGCAATGCGAAAGTACCACTAAGAGGAACAGTCAGTTCGGGGCTAAAGGAACGGCCTTCGTCCAAACTATACTGAAACTTAGCCACTCCAGCAGCGCCGCTCTGCACAATGTTAATAAAACCGTCGGTGTCAAACAATGGGTCGCCTGACAAAGTGATCGGCTCCGCTGAATTTGGCTCCGTGACGGTGCCTACGATTGCGGATACAGAGTCAGCGGACGCAATCAAGCCCACCGGACCGCCTGCTACATTCAGGATATGCAGGGCATCATCGACTGCTGGACCCGCAACATGATCGTCAACTAGCTTTTGCGGGTCGGTATAAAATTTAAGTTCTTCTTTTACTGTAGCACCGGTTGTGCCGATCACTACACACGTATTATTTGCAGTTCCGACCGCTCCAAGACCTGGATCTTTTACGGTTTCGGACGAATTAGGTAGTTTTGCCATTACTTAGCTCTCTTTGCTCGGAGCGACCGAGCGTATGGGGTTAGTGCTGCCTCATGAGGTTTGACAGTCGGGTATTGCTTTATTTTTAGCATTGCCTTATCAAAATCAGATTCGGACAACACGAATGGGTCCTCACTGAAGTGATAGCGGTTCTGACTCCAGCCGTAGCAATGATCTGCGACAGTAAAAGGAGTTGACCATCGCCCACGACCCTTGGAAGCCGGATGCCTTGAGACCAACCAATACCCTTTGACTTTACCCCAATGTTCGGGCGAATATTTCTCAACGGGCTTCACTTCATCATCTGTCATAAAAATTCCTTATCAGTCTCTTGGCCCGTTACTGTGATTAAGGTCAAGTCCTCGCTTCGCACTGGGGTTCTTATCGAAAATCTAAGAATACAATAACACGTTCGTTGATTGATCTGGTCATCGTCCCATTCGTAGTCAAAAAATTCTAATCCAGTATTAGTGGTGTTGAATATTGCTGAGATCAGATTGTCCGTCAGCTGCTCGGTGGTGTCGTCACTTTCGCTGAAAATATGCGCCTCAACAACACCCTCCCGTTGCCATGGTGTGGCCACTCGCGAAGACCCGATGTCACCACCTCCTGAACGGTTAGCTGTGGTGATTGGTCCCCCGCGCCGATAAAAGTGAATGCGCCTGCGTTGTCCTCGCTTCTTTTGCTTGTCGTTCCCGACAACAAATTCAACAGTTGGATCGGCCAGGGTGGATTCAATCGAATCAATTAAGTCAGTAAAGCGGCTCATTTCCTCATTATCTTTTTCTGGTGGCGGCGAACTATCTTCTTAAACTCGCGGTTCAGTACTTTAGGAGAAGTTCCGTCAGTCGGGAACACCTGCCTAGCAACCATCTGAGTCGGCTGGCTTCTGCCTGTCTGGTGTACGGCAGAATAGTTTACTCCCTTGTTACTGATCGAGAAGCCCGTGACGGTGTAAAAGACACGCGCCTTTTGCCACGATTCTTTCAGCGCGCCACTCTTATCAAGTATTTTATGAGGCAAGTTGTCTTTGCGAGATTGCCATCGCTTTCCACGCGGGTCGGTTTGGCTCGAAAATCGACGGCCAATAAACCGCTTCACCGCATGTGCCATTTCAAGCTTCACTGGCTTGGAAAATTCTGGTCCAGACAGTTTCCTGATCTTGGCGATGTGGCCCTTAAAGGATGCCAACGCCGCCTCCACTATTATATATTTTTCGTGGGTACTTGGAACGCGCCTGAGCACGGCCTTCTCGTGAAGCTGAGCCATCTGAGTCGTCAAGTCCAGGCACGTCTAATATGCCCTTGCGAACTGACTCCAGCTTGTCATGCCACATGGCACATCGCTCTTTATAGACCTCGTCCCCCTGCTCTGGATTGTAACCCCTGTAAGCTAGTGCGTCACAGGCAGCTAGGTCGACATTGCAACGTACTAAGAACTGACTACTACCGGTGGCGGGAACTGCGTATCGAGCGGCGAGATAGCCATCTATAACACCGGCACAAGCATCTAAAAATTCCTGTATCTGACAATCATTCAGCTCTTCAATAGCGTCAGATGGTAGCGCTAGATTCTTAAACTGCTGGACGGTTGCGTAGCTCATTATATCAATATAGACGAACGCCCCGAAAGTATTGCTACCAACGGGGCGTTCTAGGCTAATCTAAGCTTATTATGCGGTGCATTTGTATGCGAGCCACCAGAGACCAATGCCGCCCACGCCGCGAGCCTTGGCTCCAACGCGATACACGTCATCTTCGAACACG
>Ga0209336_10000885_pt1 | contig 15069 bp, 41 predicted proteins | sample LinPmetageLP32_FD_184042 | JGI IMG/M metagenome (GOLD analysis project Ga0209336, IMG submission 184042) | Marine viral communities from the Pacific Ocean - LP-32 (SPAdes) (version 2) | ecosystem: Environmental > Aquatic > Marine > Oceanic | place: Pacific Ocean | collected 2009-08-23 | reverse complement strand
CCAAGAGTAAATGCCAATGTGTTTATTCAGACAGGAATTTCTACATTTAATGAAGTTTCTATAGGGTCTACATCAAAATCTGAAAATGTTGTTATTGGTGGTGGCAATGTAGTTCGTACCGATCTTGAAGATGTTATTACTGCAAATAATGAAACTAATAGATTTTTTGTAAATTCTAGTGGATCAATTGGAATAAAAACAACTATTAGTTATGGGTTGGATATCGGGGTAAATTGTACTACAAAACAGGCTCTTTTCTCTGGTGTCGGTATAGGCACTACATCGATGAGATGTGCCGTAGATTTTGCAGATGCTGGTACATTAGGAGTAACAACACACACATATCTAGTTCCTCCAAAAGTATCAACTTCTAATAGAAACGGTATTGCAGGTACTATAACAGGTGCTACGATATATAATATTACAGACAATAAACTTCAAGTTTATACAGGATCAACTTGGGAAACCATTACAAGTAGTTAAAAATGCCTCCTTTACCAACCGGTCAAATATCTTTAGGACAAATTCAAAATGAATTTGGTTCTGGTTCTTCGGGTGGAACCAGAATTGGTCAGTATAGAACCGCATATCTTGCCGGTGGAATATTTTCTCTACCTTTTGATACTGGTATACCTACTGGCAATGTATCAATTGCATTTAGTCAGTTTCGAGGAAAGCAATTAAATACCGTTCAAGTTATTAATGGTGGTGGAGGGACTACAAATCGGTATGCCATCAATCCTAATGGTCAGATTGCTGTCGGAGGTCTTCGAGGTCTTAACTCCTTCGTAAGATCAACAGCAAAAAATATTGTGTATGTGTATAATATCAATATTGGTTCATCTCAAAGTGGAGATCGAAGAGTTTCTGCTTTAAGAACTAATACTACAGGTGCATGGTATGGAGGAAATAATTATACCGGAAATGGAGCATCAATAACACTTAATATTGTTAGTTCTAGTATAGTGGGTGCTGGAGGAAATGGAGGTCGAGGTGGTACTGAGAATACAAATGGTGATAATGGTAATAGTGGAACTAGTGCTTTAGGATTGCAAGTTCCTGTAAGTGCTATAAATTTAAGTGGTTCTAATCTTCTTGCCGGTGGTGGCGGTGGTGGTGGAGGTGGTGGATCTAGAGAAGATTCCCGTAGAATTAGGAGAGCTGGTGGTGGTGGAGGAGGAGGTGGAGCAGGAATTCCTGCAGGTTCGGGAGGAGGTATAAGAGTAAGCAGTAATCAGTCTGAAGGAGGTAATGGTAGTAATGGCAGTACATTCACAGGAGGAAAAGGTGGTGGCGGATCTAATAATGATGGTGAAGCGAGAGGAGGATCTGGTGGTGGAGGTGGAGCAGGAATTAATGGTGGACAAGGAGGAGATAGTAATGGTGGAGATACAGGAGGAACAGGTAACAGTAGTAGTGGAGGAAAAGGTGGAAACGGGCAAGCCAGTGGATCCGACAATAGTGGTGAATCCGATGGTGAATCTGGAGGATTATGTGGTTTTTCTATAGTTACTAACAGTGGAATTGGTATACCAGGTGTTAGTAATAGCGGAAGTAATTTCTCTGGGGGGACTGGTGCAGGACAAGGAGTGATATAATACATAATATAAACATTTTAATTATATTATGACTGAAGAAAATTTAAACTGCAATATTTTTAATTCTCCATTTCCACATTTAATTGTAGATAATTTTTATAATAATGATGAATTAAATCTTATATGGGAAGAATTAAATTATTATACAAAACCAAATAAATTATTGACTGCAGAACATTATGCAGGAGTTGTAGGATATACAAACTGTAAAGCACTTTCACTAGATGCTCTTTATACTGACATTAATAAAACTGTTAGTTATAGAAATATATCGAATATTTTAACTGTAAATAGAAAATTGTTTAATTGTGGAGTATTAAATATATTTTCACAAATACATGATTGTTGCAATACTGCAAATATGATAACCAGTGATTTTACTAAAGTACGATATTATCATAATGACGAATATTATAAACCACATACGGATAAAAAATTTCATTTTTTAGCATTTTCTTATTTTTATAAAGAACCTAAAAAATTTGAAGGTGGTGAGTTATATTTCCCAAAATATGATTATGAATTAAAGTGTGATAATAATTCTATGATTATTTTCCCTGCTTGGGTAGAGCATGGAGTAAAAAAAGTTTCTATAGAAAATTCAAATTACTTCGACGGATGGGGAAGATATGCTATTACATCATTTTTAACTTTTGAAGATTCGACTGCATAATACTTGACAAGACTCTAAAACTACTGTAGACTACCTTTGTTAGGGTTGAAGAGGAATCTATAAGACACATTAAGAACCGTCCACCAGGTCGCACTGGGGGCGGTTTTCTGCTATAATAAGAAGGTAATCGAGGGAGACCTTTGACCATCACTCTCAGACCCCATCAACGCAAAGCACTGAATGAGATGCTGGCATATGACAAAGGTCAGTTGATCATCCCTACGGGTGGTGGTAAGACCTTGTGTATGATACACGATATTATTGAGAATCAAAAGTATATTGATAATGGTTCTACTATTGTTGTTGTAGCACCACGTATTCTGCTTGCCGAACAACTTTGTAGTGAGTTTCTGGAAGTCATCGATACAACTCATACTCATATTATTCATGTTCATAGTGGTGAGACTTCACACTTCTCTACAACAAAAGCAGAAAAGATTAATCTGTTTGTAAATACTGCTAGAACTGCTGGTGAGAATGTAGTAATCTTTACCACATATCACTCTCTACATCGTCTTGTAGAAGCAGATATCGAAGTCAATACGATTTACTTTGATGAAGCACATAACTCAGTCCAACGTAACTTTTTCCCTGCTACGGAGCACTTTTCTGCTGATGCTGATCGGTGTTACTTCTTCACTGCTACTCCTAAGCATTCTCTCTCTATTTACAAGCCAGGGATGAATGATTATGAGGTCTACGGTAAAGTCATCTGTAACATTCCTGCTCCTACATTAGTAGAGCAAGGATACATTCTGCCACCTAAGGTTGTTGTAAAGCAACTGGATATGGTTCAGGATAAGCAGATGATTGCCGACCGTGATTGTCAGAATTTGATTGAGACGATTGATGAGAACTCACTGGACAAAATCCTGATTGCCGCACGTTCTACCAAACAGATTATCAAACTTCTGAGTCAATCTGACTTTCGTAATGAACTGGCAAAACGTGGTTATTCCTGTCTGTATATTACATCCAAGACTGGTGCCGTGATTGATGGTCAGAAAGTCAATCGTGAGGTATTCTTTGATACTCTGAATGCATGGGGTAAAGATACTAACAAAAAGTTTGTTGTTCTTCACCACTCTATTTTGTCTGAAGGTATCAACGTCAGTGGTCTTGAGGCAGTATTGTTCATGCGTAACATGGATTATATCGGCATCTCCCAGTCAATCGGTCGTGTCATCCGTCTAGGAGGCACCCAGAAGACCTTTGGACTGGTCTGTGTTCCAGTCTATGATAAAGTGGGCATCAGCACTGCCAAGTCCGTTCAGGCAGTCGTTGACACCGTATTCAAGCAAGGACAACCAGCAATTTCCGTTATTCGTCGTTGACCACTTGCTGAACCGTCCACTAGGAGCAGATCACCTGCTCCACTCTGCTATAATACAAAGGTAATCAAGGGAACACCACCATGAAATGCAAAGTCGAACTCTATGTTGCCGGTACTGTCTTCTATGAGACCGTTCATGCCCGTGACTATCAGGAAGCAAAAAAAGTAGCACTGGCACGTAATCCGAATGCTACTGTTGTGAGTGTCAATGCATCATTCTTTTAATGTCTAAGTTTCTCAAACCTCATGTTCATAATCAGAGTCTCCTGAATGTAAAACCAGGAGACCCTGATGGTTTTGTATCTAAAGATGGAATGTGGGCTGCTGTTCCACTAGCAGGAAAGAAGAAAGGGTTCTGTATTATACATAATGGTAGTCAAGTGCATAGTGTAAAAACGTATAAACAGGCACTTGATTATATCAAAAAGTATTCTAAAATTAAAAAGAAAACTACATCCACTTTGGAGAACTTTCTATGACAGAAAAGGAACAAAAAAGCAAAGATGCACTTGGACTTTTTTATGAGAGTGTATTGAAACCAGATCATGAACTCAGAAAATGTGCTCACAATCAAGAATGTTTCTTTGAGTTGATGGAATGGAGAGCAGAAATTTTAGAATATCTTGATCGTCGTAGAAATCAGGAGTTTCACCAATGACAGCACAATATGTGCTTTTTTTGGTATTTGGAGTTATTTTATATGTGATAGTCATTGATCCAAATGTCGCAAAAGCATTTGATTATGTACTAAAGTTAGTGAATACAAACATTAGAAAGGAATTGTGGTGGTTAAAAAATAATCCTGCTAATCCTGTGGTAAAATATATGATGTACCGTAAAAATCTTAAACTTGCAAAGGAATTGCGAGTAAAAATAAATAAACATCTAGAGGCAAAAGAATAATATGCTGTCTACGAAATACCGTCTTCGGTTAGAATTTATTTGTAAATGCATTGCAAATAACGAAGAGGTTAAACTTGATGATATGGTATGGGCACAGAAACTTGCGAAAGCAAACACAACTGCTTATGAAATGTTGAAAAAAGCAAGAAGACAATCTTCACAAGAAATTGAGGAAGGTAGTATGGATGATTTTATGAATAGGATGGGGTTAGGTGACCCGGACCCATCCAATTATAAGACGGGATTTGGATCTGCTGATGAGATTGTAGATTGGTTTAATCAAGAAAAAAGAGACGATTGGAGACAAAGAGACTAAAATGCAGGCAGTAATTTACAGCAACGGAAGTCAAGAGTGTGAGAGAATGACCTCTCTTCTTAAGTCTCTTGGTGATGACTTTCATGAATATGTTTTAGGTGTTGATTTTGATGATAATGCATTTGAGTCTGAATTTGGAGCAAATGCAACATATCCTCAAGTATCAATTGGTTATTATCATATTGGTAGTATGAAAGAGGCACTTCATTATATGAGTGAACAAGGGATGTTTGTATGAAACCTATAATCCTTATTGCTTGTTTTTTACCTCTGGCATTAATTTGGATTATTATTAAACTTTCATTATGGATTGCCGCTGTTAACCAAGAACAGAACTATGTCCGAACAGAATCCAAAAAAACACACGGACCATATGTGGGAGATGCATATGCGGATGTTGATGAGGAGGAAGAAGAATATGGAGACCGCACAGATTATCGATGATGCTTTATATGAATATTATGCTGTAGAACAAGGTAAACCTGTCCCCAATTGGAAGTATATGAAGGATGCTAATTGGTGGATTGATTATCTTGAAAGTTTAGGTATTGACCCAAGAAATCCATAGTGTTAAATATAACACAAGTTGCATTGAAGCAATGGATCAGAACTTAAATTGGAACTTACTGCATCAGTTTGCAAAAGAACTGGGTCAAGAAGGTCATGACTACAAAATACATAAGAGATCCTTATCAGACACAGTGAGCACACACAAGGAAATTGTGATAGAATATGGGTATAAACAAGAGAAACCTGATGCCCGATGAAACTTGGATAGTCATGAACAATCTTGAGCAATCATTTTCCCGGATTTCTACGGTAGAATTTATGTTAGATGAATTGCAAGAGGCTGTAGATGAACAAAATCAAATGAAAATTGTTGATATTTGTTATGCACTAAACTCTTTTCTTCCCGTTTATACTGAAAACTGGGATAAAAACTTTAAGAAAGCATGGGAACATGTTGTAGTATGATACCAGTTTTTGTTGATGATCCAAATACATGGACAAAAATACAGGTTCCTCAAGAGATTGTGAGAATTTGTGAGGATTTTACGGCACTTGATCCCCATAATGAAGAGAATACTGTCAGTGAGAAATTAAGACTGATTGATTGTTATTGGTACAATATGGGATACTATGATATTGCTCCTCCTCTCTTTCCTTTGTTTAAATAATATGAGTAATCCAATCTCCTATGTAAAGAACACCAGAACTTCTTATTCTAAACTATTACAGAGTAATATCAATGAGGTTCAGGTTCAGTTTGATGATGAAAATCCTGCATGGATTCCTTATGATACTTTAATCGCAATAGATCGCATGATTACAAATGGAAAAGAATAATATTGTAGAATATACAGGATGCTCTGAAGAGCAAATAAGGTGGGGAAATAATGATGATCCCACTTCCTATCTTATAATTGGTAAAGAATATATTATTGAGAAAGTGGATGTTCGTTCTCAACATACGAAAATAAAACTTTACAATAAGGAGGGGTGGTTTAACTCAGTATGCTTTGAACTGAAAGATTCTGGGGTAAATAGTAGTTTAGAATATCTAAAAGACATGGATCCAGATAGCATACAATTAGAGACCACATCTAAACTCTTTGAATATGAAAAACTCTCAAGAGAAATTGAGAACTGTGAAGATCTTGATACAATGAAAGTAATGGCTAGATGCTTTATTAAATTGTATCTAAGACATCAAGAAGTTACAACCCAAATTATGAAAATGCCATGAGTTTAATTGATCCCTCTGACCCACTGTTCTTCAAAGAAACATCCAGTGAACCTTATGATCGACATCACTATAAAGTTGTAAAAGCTGATGGTATGTCTCTTACAGTAGAATCATGGGGAGAAGCACAATCAGTCTGGTGGAATACTCCATCATCTTTTCTCTCTCATATCGATGTGCTAGATAAAAAAGAAGTAAAAGGTTTCAAATGATGAATGATTTTCTAGACAACTTAGGTGCTCAACAACATGAAAAAATGATTGAGAAAAATGCCAGTAAAGAAGACTACTACAACTCGCAAAGCGAAGGTAAAGAGTTCGACAAAAACTCCGAAGAAAAAGAATCTAACACCTGAAGAAATGCATCCATTTAAAGCATTCCCTTATCGTTTAGAGTATAGGGACGGAAATGAAGATCGAATCTGCCATTTTGATTGTGAAGAACACAGACAAAGATACATCAAACGATATCAACTCAGAAAAAACAAATACACAATTAATGATCTCACCGTTGCCTAACTTAGTTACAACGGGCTTGATATTTTTGACTGTATTTGCTATAATCACTGCAGGATACATTCATGGACATATGAATATCTCTGCTGTCTACAAAACTTTAAATCCATGACTAAAAGAGAATTTACTGGAAAGGGTGGTGAAACTTGGGAGTGGGAAGAAACTCCTGAGGTTACTGAAGCACTCAAGCAACTTCATGATAGGGTGAGACGTGCTAAACTCAAAGAGCAAGATGATCAACTAAACTATGATACAGGAGGAAAATGAGCGATCAATTTATGAATGACGAAGAATATGATCAATTAATGAAAGATGGACTAGAAAGGTATAAAAAAAGAATGAATAATGTCAAGGAAGCAAGACTTGATTTTGAAGATATGGAACTTCTTCAATTGGAGTTCTATGTAAGTGAAATGGAGAAAAATTGTTCGATGGGTGGAGAGATCCGTCGTCATGAATCCATTTACAATAAAATTAAAAAAGAACAATCACGACGAATTCTTGTTAAACTTGAAGAAGAAGCACTCGGTAAATTCAAATGAAAGATCAACCAATCACAGTCGAAGACTATAAAGAGCACAGTCAAGAGTTCTTTGATAAGTATTTTTATGTTGCCAAAGAACTTGGTGAAGGTGCTAAGGCAGAAGACATCCTTAAAATTATGGAGTCTCTTGCTGGTGTTGTTATGAAGAAAAGATCTGAAACTAAAGTAGGACCTTTTGGATTCAATAAAAAACCACCGGAGGAAAACAATGATTCAGACTGATACTCAATCAGAGGTTATTATACCAGAAGGTGCTGAACTTATTGATGAGTGCTTCTATGTTTGGGAAACTCGATACGGTTTGTTTTCTTCTATGACTAAAGATGGTCGTAAAATGCTTTCCGGTGCTATTAGAGATAATGTGACTATTATGACACGATGGCATCTTAAATGTGAGCAAGAAGGTTGGCCCGAAGGTAGCACTAGAGTGGTGAATAGTGGTATAGTTAGTGGAAAACTCTAAAGTGTTTAATTTTATTAGATTAACTTTATGGGAAATAGTTGCTGAATTAGAATATCATCTTTATCCATGGAAAACTAGCAGTCCACCACAAAATTTGAGGGATAAGTATAATTTATTAAAAAATGAAACTGATTATGAAGAAAATTTTAATTATGATTGGTTAAAGTCTCATGATGAAAAAATTAGCAGACTTCAAACTGAAATGATGTGGATTCAAAACGAAATTAATCAATTAAATGAAAAGGTAAAAAAGGATGGTGATCATATATGAAGAATTAAAGTGTTAAATACTTAAAACATCCAAACAAATCTCAAAGTGGATTTATCCGACAAAAAAGCAACCAAAAAAATCATTAAAAGATCTAAAAAACATCCTGAATGGTATTCTCAAGAAGAAGTTGCATATGCTAAAATGATTAGAAAGCAATTAAAGAAAAATGAAAGACAGCCTGAAAGTGGACCAGAATAAAGACGGAACCTTTAGTCTTGAATGGGACAAAGATGATCCTAATTGGAAGTTCTTAAATGGTAAGACAAGTAAGGAAATTCAGGAAATTGTAAATCGAGCAATCAAGGATGGATTAAATGGGTAATATCAAAGAAGTTACAAATTCCCCACAGGATTGGGAAGATTTTTGGGATTCTTCAGAAACTTATGATGAATGGAGTTTTGACGACTTTGAGAAGATATGGAATGAAATGGAAAAAATTGAACCACTAACAACAAAAAACTAATTATGGCACTCTCAGAATCAGTCGAAGCATCACTTAAAGAAGCAGAACAATCACTTCGTAATGCACTTGCATTTGCGGCAAGGCAAGAAAGACCAATGGTTTGTAGTACTATTGCGGATATGATTGGTAAAATAGAATCAGTTATCTCTACTGATGAAATTCTTGATAAACTTGAAAATCGCAATCCTGGAGATAGTGGTATCTTTGGTTCCTGGTTCGATACTGATGAATAAATGTGAATAAAAACTTAAATTCCTAGATAATATTGAATTCTAATGTTAGAATATCAACACACCGCAAGAAATCTATGACTTTACCAAAAAACGGCAAGAAATTGACCGAAATGGAGGAAAAAAGCATGAAAATTGCCCTAAAGGAGGCAGATATACGTGCAATTCACCCAGAAAGAATGGAAGCTCTTGCTGATTACTTGGTAGAAAAGGCAAAAAGTCAAAATAAATAAAAGTATAAGAACAGTAGCACAATGGAAAACATCGAAACTCACATCGCCAAGGACAAAGAAATCCTTGACAATCCTATGATTTCTCCTAATCAACGTCGTCACATTGAAGGTGAACTACATGAATTGGAAGAATATGCAGAACACCATAAGTCAGAGATTGAAGCAGGTGATCATCATGACCCGTCACCATTAGAACTGTATTGTGATGCTAACCCATCAGAACCCGAATGTCTAGTTTATGAGGACTGATTGGGACAGTTTAAGAAGTGTCACACCGACCCTTAAAGGGACTTTTTTATGCCTTATAATACAGAGGTAATCAAGCAAAGGCACCATGGGCACCAGATCACGTATCGGCATCCAACTTCAAGATGAGAGCATCGTTTCTGTTTATTGTCATTATGATGGGTATCCTGCGTTCAATGGTAAAGTTCTGCGTGACAACTATGATACCGTTGAGAAAGTAAAAGAACTGATTGATGGTGGTAATATGTCCTGCACCTGGACTAATGCCGGTTGGGGTAATGAAACTCTGCCTGAGTCTGGTGCTTTGTATTATACTTCCCGTGGTGAAAAAATCGAAGATAATGCACCACGTCTTGATAAAGATATGGAAGAGTTCTTCTCTGATGGTGAAGAATACTCCTACATCTTCCGTAATGGTAACTGGTTTGCTTATGATATGAACTATTTCGATGATATGGTAGCACCAGAACCAGTAGAAATCCCTGCTGGACCACTTGCATAAGTGTCCCAATGCATCCTGAAACCCTCTCAGGATGCTCTATAATACATTCATACAAGGAAAACTACCATGACTGCCACCTTCACCGACTACGTTGCTCAGAAAGATGCTAAGAACACCATTCAGTTGAATGTCACCAAGTATGGTATGATGCTATGTGATGCTCTCCAGCAAAGTCATCAACGTTCACATCCAAATGGTCGCAACTATTCTTATGCACTGATCTCTGGTCGTAAGTATCACAAGGTGATGCAGTGTGTAGATGGTCAGATTGAATCAGTTCATGCCTTCATTGACAAGAAGACTGGTGAAGTATACAAAGCAGCATCATACAAAGCACCAGCAAAAGGTGTGCGTTTCAACCTGCTAATCATTCAAGAGCGTGAGTTTGTGTTGGAGAACTGTGATTGGGCAGGTGGTTATCTCTATCGTAATGCATACTATCAGGGTGCTTGATTATTCCTAAATCTTTTACCAAACATCAAACTATTATGGCACACGAATATGATCTCACCGAACAATCTGACCTTGATATGTTAGATGAGGTTGATGGTGAGTATTACAACTGGGACCAAAATCACAGTGGTTATTTGTGGTTGACTGATGCATGTGTGGATAAGTATGGATTAGTGAGGGGAATGGATGTAGAACCAATTGACTGGGAGAATCTTTATAAAGATGATGATTACTATGATGAATACAAAGAGAGAGGATTGAAGTGGGATTTTTATATTCAGCAATATGCCTCAGTGCATGATAAGGATGGTAAGTATCTCCGTGATTGTACCTATGATGATTGGGAAGTATGTAAGGCAAATGGTATTAAGGAAGAAATGTTAAGTGATGAAGGTTGTGAAGTTATGGGATGGTGCGACGGATGATTGTAAATCTAACAAAGAATGAGATAAAGCATCTTGTATATCTTCTGGGTAGAGGAGATGGTGATCATCCTGAATTGAATCAGAATCTACTAAACAAATTAGGATCACTGATTGAAGTCTGTACTTGTAAAGAAAAAGATTCTGAGACTGAACAATGAAAGCATCATCTGATCGATGGATTGTCTCATGGAAACGTGAGAAGAAAAATGGTTACACTTCAACTCAGCAAGTTGTAGTCTATGGAATCAAAAATGTTGAGCACATTATCAATACAATGGTTCCAACAGATGAATGGAGTGTAACACCGGCATGACTGCTAAAGAAAAACTTTTATTCTTATCATCTTTTATCTGGGTTTTACATTGGGGAACATGTCTTACATCTTTCATAGTGGATACGGTTATTCTCAAAAACGGTGTGAGGATATTACCCATTGGTTTTTGAATGAATACTTTCCGCGACATAAGATCACAGTAGAGATTGAACACAAAGGTCTCAAACGTGATGGTGTTGTTGGGTATTGTGATGTAGTTGGTAACGATTATCGACCACGACACTTCCTGATTGAACTTCAGGCACGTATGTCTGAGGAAATGTATATAAAAACTCTTTTTCATGAACTGACCCATCTGGCACAGTGGGTAGGTGGTTCTCTGCGGTTTCATTATGGAAAAATGAGATATTGTCAAGAACCGGTGGAGAATTATGATTATTGGGATCAACCACATGAAATTGAGGCACGGGAGGAAGAAGTAAGGCTATATGATCAGTGGTTAAATGAGGAATAGAGTGTGCCAGTCGGCAAACCGGTTCAATTCTTCCAAAACCGGTTGACCTCCGGTTGATAGGGGGTTATAATAACTAAAGTTCAGGGATTTCCAATGGGTGCCGGTTCACAAGAAAAACATCACATCCAAGATGCTGCGGAAATCTATGTTGTTTATAGATTTCAGCAACTTGCTGCAACTAATCATTGTGCAATCAATGATGATGTGGAAGAAAAGTATCAAGAGTTCCTTGATTACTGTGAGGTGAGGAATTTATCCATAGACACTTTTAATGCCAGCAAATATAAGAAAAGTGTAGATAATCATATTGATAACATTTTTAATGACTTAAGGAAAGAATATCCTAAAGAGAAGTTTAATTTTACTAATTGTGAGGTAGAGAATAGAAATCTAGGAAAGAAGGGTGATTTTACAATAGATTTTTTAGAACTGGAGAGTAAATCTGTTTCCCTTAAGAATTATGAGAAGGGATTCTCAAGCATTCAGGTTTGCTCTGGTACGTGGATCTCATGCCCTAACAATATTTTATTTGAGTCTACTGGTTCAGGCGGCATGTTTTATAATCCAAAATATCCTAAAGATAAAAAATATAAGTTTAGGGGATCTAACAAAGTAAAACGTAATAAGATTCTTGAGGAGATGGGTTATGGTTTTCTTATCTCAGAATTATATGATTATTTTGAGTATGTTTTAGATACAATTAAGAAGAGGTACGTGTATAGTAGTGATGCACTATGGTGGAATGATAAAAAGGATGAATGGAAAAATGATTGTAAAGTTTATGGGAATGAAGCAGTTAGAAGAGTAATATGTGCATTAGAGAAACTTCCTCAAAGCAAGATTAAAAAACGTGTTCTTAAACAAACTGGAATGGATGGAGCAGAAGAACTTCTTCTTTTAAGTCCTAAGAAATATCGTTGCTCATTGTTTGATAAAGATTACTCAAATGCAATTAAACGTGCTAATTCTGAGGAAAGTTGGGTTGATTTTATTAAGCATGAAAAGAGTGTGAGATTTATTTTGCGTGATGAAAAAGGATATATTGTACATATGGATATGCCTTTTACTCTTCAGAAGAATGGATGTTGGGCATATATTGAAGATTATCCTGATGGATTTCCAGATGATCTTGTGCTGGACAAAAATGGTAAATTGCCTTATAATGGAGGAAAGAAGTCAGTAGATAAAGGAACTCCATTTGGTTGGGGTGAACGTAGACCTATGAAGCGTAAACAGATGAATACGTCTACTAATACATATGTTAAACTTGATGATATAGGCAAAGTTGATGCAGTTTGATGTAATAGTAACGAATCCACCATTTCAGGATTCTACCAATAAGAAGAAGACTCAACATAAGTTATGGATTGACTTTACACAGAAAACATTCAGTGAGTGGTTAAAACCTGGAGGTATTCTCCTTCAGGTTTCTCCTAGTAGTTTCTTATCACCATCCAGTAAGATTCTGCAACTGTTTAAGTCTAAGGCAGTGAAGTTTCTGAACTTAGATACAAAAACCTATTTTCCTGAAGTGGGAAGCACGTTCGCCGACTATATGGTCTCCAACCGTCCCGGCAGCGAAAAAACTAAAGTTGTTACTCAAGACAGTACATTTGACTGTAAAATAGATAATTCAGTGTTCTATTTGCCTATAGATTTATCAGAAAATGCCTTATCCATCCATAATAAGGTAATGTTTGAGATAAGAGAGCACCTTGACGTAAGATATGATTATGTGACGTGTCATAACGTGAATTTGCTACGGGGCACGGACATCATCAGCAAAACTCAAAGTGATGAATTTATTCATCCTATCTTACATACAAACAAACAAACTTGGTATTCAAGAATTCGACAGGATTGGGCATCAAAGAAGAAAGTAATGTGGTCACGGAGTGGATATACAAAACCAGTTTATGATGATGGTGTTTTAGGTGGTACTGATATGGTATATTATGTGTTGGTGAATGATAGAGAATCAGGAGAGAATCTAACACATAACCTGAATAGTATGCTAATGAGGTATATTCTCAAGACTGCAAAATGGTCTGGGTTTGGTAATGAGAAAGTATTTTGTAGGTTGCCAAATTTACCAATTGACTGTAAAATGAGTGATGATGATGTGTTTAATTTCTTTAACATCACAGAACAAGAGAGAGATTATGTCAGACAAATTGTGGGATGAAGTAAAGAATAGGATGAATGATCACTCTTATATGGGTGAGATTGATCGTGACGAATACAGAGTCAAAGTAACAGCCGAGGTTTTTACTCCTACTGATTTGGTGATAAGAATGATTCGTGAATGTGGTGCGGATGAGTTTGTATCAGGCAAAACAGTTCTTGACCCTGCATGTGGAGATGGTCAGTTTCTAACAGCAGTCAAGTGGGTGAAAGTGTTGTTTCATAATATGAGTGAAGACGATGCACTTAAAGACATTTATGGTGTGGATATTATGAGAGATAATGTTGACCTATGTAAGAAAAGATTGGGAGGAGGAAAAATATTAATGGGTAATACATTAGATCCTGCAAAGAGATTAGACGGTCAAAGTGATAGTGAATATGATATGATGAAGTTTCTATTTCTAGCACAGACAACCGTGTTTAGTGCCGAAGCAATGGACACCTAAACAAGTGGCACAGGGTGTCCTGAAACCCCACCAGGATGCCTTATAATACAGAGGTAATCAAGGGAACACCACTCACATGCAAATCACCAACAATGTCTGTACAGTTGATTTCTTTCCTGAGGCATTCATTGCCGAGGCAGATGAAGAGAAAGGAATGATCGTAACAGTCAAACGTTTTCAGAAACGTGTTACCTTCAATGCGAATGGTCTGAAGTCTTATTCGACTGTGACGGCACTGACGGCACGTAATGAGTGGGACACACGTATTGCGAATGGTGCGGTGGTAACTGACTTCAATCTGGATCAAATGCCACGTTCAGAGTACACTCCTATGGCAGTCGGTTGATGAAAGCTACCCAGTATCTTCTAACTTTTATTCTTACCTTTGGTGTCATTGCAGGTTATCTGATGTTCTTGGCACAACGTGATTCCAAGATGATGAATTATTATGACTCAACAATCGAATCAAGAGTTCGTGAATGATTTGTTTGATAAACTTTTCAGTCATGTAGATACGGACATGATTGATTTGCACGATGATGATACGTGCTGTGACCATCTTGAATTTGAACAACTTGCTCTTGACTTCTAATGACTGATTTAACTTTTTCTGGTGTATTTCTAACGGTTGAGGAGCACAATTGCATGTATACGGTTTGTAGTGAGGGTGAATTATTCCGTGTTCCATTTAATAATCTCAATTTAAACTTTGATGAGTTTGAGATTGTAGATTTT
>Ga0209336_10000883_pt1 | contig 15088 bp, 19 predicted proteins | sample LinPmetageLP32_FD_184042 | JGI IMG/M metagenome (GOLD analysis project Ga0209336, IMG submission 184042) | Marine viral communities from the Pacific Ocean - LP-32 (SPAdes) (version 2) | ecosystem: Environmental > Aquatic > Marine > Oceanic | place: Pacific Ocean | collected 2009-08-23 | reverse complement strand
TTTACACAAAATAATATATATATATCTCGAAAATTTGAAAATTTATATATCTCATTTCAGTATGATACAAATAATAAGACATCAATACTCTACAAAATGACGGATGATGCTAAACACAGACACGCTGTAGATGGTTGGTGTAGTGATGAAGCATTTAGGAGTATGGGACGAAATCAAGAAGCATACAAAAGAAAATGTAAAGAAGTTGAAAAACTCAAGAAAGAAAATGAAAAACTCAAAGATGAAAATGCTGAATTGAAAGAACAAGTTGAAAATTACCCACAATCTGCAGAAGGTTATGAAGATGAAGAAATACTAGAAATGATTGAATTAAAAGAAGAATGGGATATTAATATTGAACCTCTATGCATTGGTGATTGTTCGCAACTTGCTACTGAAATTAATGACAGAAATGATGAAATTGAAGAACTCCAAGAAAAAATTACTGAATTGAAAAAGAAACTTTCAAGTGATTAAATATTACATATAATCAGTAAATATTACATACATCAAAAATTATATCATATACAATAAAAACAAATTATCCTCATAATTTATGAGGATTTTTTGTATATTTATATTGAATAATCAAGAATATTAAGTGTATATACTCATTTTTGAGTAAATACTTAAAAATAAAAACATATTTATATAAAAATAATATAATTGTTATATTATAATGAAAGAATTGAGCGATAAAACAATTGCATTATATGAAAAAAATGTATCTCGTATTGAAGATGTTGTTGGCGATATATTGGATGTCAAATCTGTTATTAAATTTATTGAAACTGGTGTATCTGCGAGAGGTGGAAAACCCTTTAGTGTATCTACAAAAAGAAATCTTTATACTGCTCTTATTTATCAATTAATATTAGATATTGAAGATAAACTAGATGAAGAAGTCCCTGAATACAAAGAAAAAGCAAAAACTATTGACTGGGTCAAGAAACAAGATCTAGATGAAAATATTGTTAATGCTTATGTTAAATATAACATAGAACAACATAAATTAAATGAAATACTATTCAAAGCATACAATAAAGAAGGAACAATTAATCCTGAAAAATCAAAAGCAAAACAAGAAGGATTTACTAAAGAAGATTACAATAAACTATTATCTACTCTCAAGATGCAACATACCATTCCTGAAGAAACTGACTTTCATTTGATTTATGGTGAGATAGATAGTGATGTGATTGCAGAAGATGTTGTTGCTCCGTATTTTGTAGATGATACACCACCACTATTAATTGATGCTTACAAATTACAGAAAACCCCTGATGGTGTTTTGAATATGTACATATTACTACAATTATTCTATCAACATTCATTTCGTAATGAAATTGGTAATCTCCGCATAATCCCTAAAAACTCCTTTGATGTTGTGTATGATACTGATGAAAAAATTATTAAAAAAAAATGGAACTGGATTGTTGTTGATACAGCATACTTGGAGTTTGAAATTGTTAGAGCACAGTACAAGACAGACAAGACCTATGGTGTTATAAGAACTCCTATTGAAAATCGAGATCTAAAAGTTGCTCTTGCTACTAAAGTATATAATTTTAAACTTGAAACATTTAGGACAATTCGTCCAGTTCCTAAAGAATACAAATGGTCTGCAAAATCTCTCAAAGGAATCAAAAAGTTATATGCTGGTGATATTAAAGATCCTGAAATAAGAATTAAAACTAAAGATACATTCAAATATAAAATACCTCAAATCAATAATCATATTTTAGTCAAAACTCTTAAGAAAGGATTTCTGTTTGATAATCAATTGACAAGTGATAAAATCCAAAGTATGATTCGTCCTATGGCAAAAGTGATTAATAAAAATATTGAACTGTCGCCAACTATGATAGTCAAGTTAGGTATTGGTGGAATAACTCCAGCAATCAAAGAATTACAGAAAAAAGCAAAAAGTAGGGGTCATTCAACATCCACTCAATTAAAAACTTATCTCAAATAATTAAAATATATATTAATAATATAATATGACTGATCTTGATAGAATTGTGACATTTGACTACAAAGGCAAACATTATGAAGTCCCAGTATTCAAACATCAACGCCGTCGTATCAGTAGAACAGATGAAGAAATAATTGATATTAAAAAGACCTGTATTGATAGAGTTGATGCTTTTATGGAACAATTAAATAATTTACCAGTTGAAGAAGAAATTGATGATTGGTAATATGTTTAAAATTAATTTTTTTTATATTATATATATTAAATGAATAAAGAACTAATCGTTGTCTGCAATGGAGCGTCTCTACGAAACTTTGATTTCAAGTCAATTGATAGAGATAAATATAGTATATTGATTACTGGTAAAGCATTTAGATATTTTCGTAAAAATCGTATTGATTATGATTATTATTGTTGTGTTGATGATGCTGTCAGTAAATCTTGTGAATGGGAAATATGTAGAGAAATCAAACAAAAAAATATTAAGTGTTTATTAACTGTTACTGCTGGATGGAGCGTTGAAACCGTCAAAATCTTTCGTAAGAATAACCACAAAATAGGTTTCTTGGAAGATTTGAAAAAAAAAGAAGGCAACGCCTTTAGTCAGTTAGAGGATAAATACACTACTGGGAGTTCTGCTATACTCTTTGGAATGTTTCTCAAATACAAGAAAATAAATATATTAGGATTAGATAATGACTATGTCAATACTGGTAATGTTAGAACGAGACCTGATGGAAAACGAGAAATCTTTAAAGATTTAGTTGGTAATCCAAATTACTTTTTTGATAATTATGAAAGAACTGGAGATGTAAAGAATGCTCCAAATAATATTAAGAACTTACATACTGATAGTATTATTAAAGCAATTGATATTGCTGATGTAAATAATATAGAATTAATAAATTATAATAATAAAAAGAGTTTTAGTGATAATATTAAGACATTACCATTAAATAAATTTGATAAGTAAAATATATATATATACTATATATAAAATGGGTGTATTACAAGATTTCACTATAGATCAACTGGCAGGTAGTATTGCTTTGATACTTGGGTCGCTGGGTGGATTACTTTTAATTATATGGAAAAGTAGATGTAAAAGAATTAATTGTTGTTATATGTTGCAGTGTGATAGAGAAGTTGTTGATGATGACGGTGAAGATAAATCTAAAATAGATTTAGATAAACAAAAAAAAGAAATTGAAAATAAAAAATTAAATAATAGAATATTATTAGATGAAGAATTGAAACGATTAGCATTAATACGAGATAAACCAAATATTAGTGTAGATACAACACCTAGAAGTGAGGTGTCATTGCCTTAAAATCTTAATCTAATCCAAGACGGATCGATTTTATAAACTTTATTCTTATTCTTTAAAAATAAATATCCATTCTTATCATCATTCTCAAGTTTTTTTAATTTGATTAATATAAATACTATAATACTTGCTACTCTTTTATTAAACTTACTAACATATTCATCATTCTTAATTTTATTGTATGTTTCGTTAATTTGTTGTTTATATACTCCTATTTGTTTATTCAAAGGACAACCTCGTTGAAGTGCAGTTAATATACATTGATTCGCTTTATCTTCAATTTTATCTATCTTTTCCTCAAACATATTTTCAACTGTTAATAATACACCTCTGTAATGAATTGATATTTGATATGACATCCTATATATATATCTATGTATATAATACAAATCAAATTTTTAAATTACACCTAAATTAATAAAATGAATATAACAACTTTTTTGCTGTTCTGTTGGCAAAACTACCGTTTTTACTATATTACTATCCAAATCAAACAATCTCAAACCTTCAACAATCTTTTTTTCTGTATCAATTTTAAACTCCCATTCTGTTTTAAATGTTTCGTATAAAGGGTCATCTTTACAATACATTTCAATAATCGTAGATGCTAATATCTTAACCTTCCACAATTTATCTTGGTTCGCCATCTCTGTATATATATCTATGTATATACTACAATTCAAATTCTTATATTTTAACTTTCTAATGTTTTTAATACTATTTCTAAAAATTCAACTCCACTATTCATAGTTTTCATACTATTTACTGTATCTAAAAACTCTTTTTTCGCCTCCTTTAATCCCTTACTACCGACCCAATTTTGCGATTGTGAAAAGAAGTGACTAAAATGGTCGTTAGGGTCTTTTAATTTAAATGTTAAATACTCATCAAAACTTTTCTTTGACCTATATTTTGCAGATTTAGTTATTTTTGTAATTTTATCAACAATAGGTTTTACTTGTATTGCTTGTTGTTTATCTCGTTCTTCATCTTCTTTTCTTTGTTTTTCAAACTTATCTCTTTTTCTTTTACCTTCATCAAACTTTTTTGGTCCGCCAATATTACTCAACATTTTTACTCCACTTGAAACTGTTGGTGGATAAAACTTATTTGTTTCTCCTCTATTCCATTTTTTCAATAATTCTACATTTTTCAATTCACCCACCTTTCTTCCAAAACCATCCACAAGGTCTATACCATTCCAGGCATACCTTTCACCTTTAATTATTACTTGTTGTATTGTATCACCGAAAGGGTGATTTTTATTATTATCATCAACCATTTTCATATATTTTTCATCACCTGTTGATTTCTTTACTGGTGCTTTCTTTGGTATTGCTTTCTTTGGTGTTGCTTTCTTTACTGGACTTGAACCACCCCAATTACCAGTTTTTTTTAAATCTGCAATTAATCCAGGTTTGTTTTGTCCTAACCTAATATTTAATTCTTTGTGTTCTCTAATATATTGTTTCAGTTGTGCGACTGTGGATTTCTCATTTGGTTTCGGCATCTTTATTATATCTTGTATATATTATTTCTGTTATATATATTTTCAAATTTAACGGTTCGTTTAATTATCAAATTTTTTTATATTATTTAAGTTATATATGACAAAACGAAACTTTAACGGTGATTACAAAAATGGACGATTATGCGAACGCATAGTCTTGAGTTATTTAAACTCAAGACATTCTCAAAAACATCAATATACACTATATCCACAAAAGAATAGTGTTATGGATTTTTATAGTGATAAATATGAAGGCGAATTGAAATCAAGAAATAATAAATATAGTGCATACCCTACCACTATGATTGGTGAAAATAAATTATTAAATCATAAAGAAGACAAAGAATATCGTTATTATTTTTTATTTACAGATGGTCTCTACAGATGGAAATATAATAAAGATCAATACACAGTTAAGAAGGCAGGTCGTTTTGATAGGGGAGGTGCTGAAATAAAAAGACACGCCTTTATCAAGATTGAAGATTTACAATTATTAACAACAAAAATTAATAGTAATACTAAAGAATTATATTGCAGTAGTGATAGTGAAATTGAAGATTAATTATTTTAATGTTTTTATTTAATAAAATGCCACCAAAAACAATACCAAAGAAATATACTGCTGGTTTGAAAGGTAAAGAAAAAACAGCACAAGTTAAAAGTATTAAAGAAGGGAAACCAAGACCAAAGACAAGTGCTAAATCTAAAAGGGGACAATCTACTATTGCTTTTGATAGACGATATGGAGCACAACTAGATAAAATGAAAGGTGGTAGAAGTAAAAAGAATATTGCTAAAGTTACTGGAATACCTTATGGAGCATTGAATACTGTTTATAAAAAGGGTGAAGGTGCATATTTTTCAAGTGGTTCTCGACCAAATCAAACAAAAGATAGTTGGGGGAGAGCAAGAATGTATAGTTATATTACTGGTGTCGGTGGTAGTCGTAAAGCAGACAAAGAGGTTACTAAAAAATATTCAGTAAAATTTTAATATACATAATATTATATGAAAGAAAAACCTTTGAATAAACCATTCAAATCAAAAGCAAAGGGTAAAAAATTTAGTGTTTATGTTCTCAAGAATGGAAAACGAAAACTTATACATTTTGGAGCAAAAGGATATGATGATTTCCGTAGTGGAACTGCAACCGCACAACAACGAAAATCTTATCTCGCAAGGGCAAAAAAAATTAAAAATAAACTAGGTCAATTAACTTGGAAAGATAAAACTACTGCTAATTATTGGGCGGTACGATACCTTTGGAAAGGTTAGGTTAAACTATCTCATAATCTAAATCTAATATATCACTTAATATTTTTTTATATATAGGCGGTAATACTGCATCTATCTTTGAATCTTTAAAACTACTCTTATCAATTGTATTATATTTATGTCCTACACATATCATACAATATTTAACTTCACTCTTAACAACTCTACTCTCACTAAAATCTACAAGTTTTGCTCCTTCACCTTTTGAGTTTTTAGCAAAACCATCCATACTACGAATATATTTCTTTGTAGTCACCATAGTTGCCTCGTGACCTTGTCTCTTTGCTCTGCACTGAATAAATGACATAGTAAAATCATCTTCAGGAAATACAAACGCCATTTGAGGACTACAAGATAATCCTGCTTTATGTTCTCGCATCAAGTCAATATTATATTTTAAATATGTTGCTAAATAAATATCATCATCATCCATAAATGCTATATAATTATTAACTGCTCCTTTCACTAATCTATTTCTTTTTTCACCAATAGATAAATGCCTCGAGTTATTATATGTGTATTTAATTCTTCTTGGAGCAATCAATCGTATCACATCATTTAATTCATCTTTGGTTAAAAAAGGTTTATCACCATCGTCAAGTATCTCCCAAGTTATTTTGTGTTTTGGATAATCAAACTGCATAACATTAAATATAGCAAGGTTTTTAAAATTACTACGATTATATGTAGGTGTCAATATTGATATTGGTGGATAAGGTTTTGTTTCCATTTATTATAATATATATATTATTTTAATCGTTTAAACGATAAAATTATAATATTATATATAATATAAAATGTCAATCCATTCGTCCCATACTTGTCGCTATGTTATTGATTTAATTAAAGTATTAAAATTAGATATAAAATATAATGATAATTTATCAAAAGAAGATTTATTTAAGGAAACTTGGAAAGTTCTTGAAAATCTAAATGATATTGATGGATCTGTTGAAGAACTCGAACATATAAAAAATTACTTGAGTAATATAAATGTTAATAAAATCAAAATTGCTGACAGAGATAAATATATTGATATTGCAAAAAATATATTATTTTATATTGAAAATGATTGTTTATTAAGTTATACAGATTATTTAACTGAAGATGAATTATTAAAAGATGTAGAAACTATATGTAGTTATTGTAATCTACCGACTTGTTATAGAGCAGTAACAAAATTAAATGCTACTGGTAAATATAAAAAAAAGTTTGAACCTATTGTTAGTGGTAAAACTAAAGTATTACTACGAAAACGGCAACAGGCAAAACTTCGTATGATAAATAATTTAATGATAAAAACTTGTGATACTAATGGTGGAAATAAATTTATTGTTCGTTTTGATTAAACAGATTGTTTTTTCTTTAATTTTTCTGCATACCTTTTCGCCATATTTTCTTCACTATAATATTCATTTTCTTCTTCTTCAGTAGCAAACTCTTTGCTCCATCTTTTAACTTCACTTGAACCCCCTTGTTGAACTCCATTAGGAGTATCCCAATAATTCAGTTCTTGATCTATCCCTTCATCTTCTTCTTCAGGTGTCATTTGAAATGCACCTTCACCATAGAACTCAAACTCATAATCAATATTCTTTCTGTTCTCCCACATAATACGCTCTGCTTGTTTCAACTTATGATTACACTTTTTTAATTCTTTACTCATTTTTTCTTCTCTCATTTTTATATCCTCTATAACTGATTCATAACCTTTACGCTCTTCTACGAGACGCTTGACTGTTTCACTTTTTTTAAGACGAACTTTATTAGAATTAGATAGAGCATTTCTAGTTTCTTCAAGACGATCTGTCAAAAATTCAATTTCTTCACTTGAACCGCCACCTCCTGCATTTTTTAACTGACGCTTTTGAACTTCTTTTGTATATAGATTTGCTAATTGAATTGTAAGATTTGTCATATCACCACTTTTCAATAAACGATTGAAGTTTGGTTTATGTGTCTTATTCCTGAATGTCAATACTTTTCCACATATCACTTTACACATTTCGAAGTCATAGTTGTCCGTCATTTATACTATAACGGATATTTTAATTTTAGAGAAATTAACGAATAGATATTTTCAAATTTTCTTTTCAATATATATATTTCACTTATATATGTATATAGTGTTGTCTTTATGTATTATTTACAACCCCCCTTTTTTCATAAAAAAACTATATTTCTCTTGAAGGGATTTCTCTGTGAGAAGTTTTTTCTTGAAATTTAGCGATTTTAATATATACTATCTAATGTATTATTTACATATATATTTAAATATACTAATAATAATAATTTAATATAACAATAAATATAAACTAATGCTATTAAGCAGTACAAGAAGTCACTATTCATTTATTAATATGCAGATATTATATTATCATAACTATTTTTCAATTTAATAAATAATTCAGTATTACCATTTTTATCAGGGTGATATTGTAAAGCAAGAATACGAAACTGCTTTTTTAACTCTACCTTTGATTTAGGTGGTTTTAATTTCATTACTTTCCAATCATCATCTATATCTCTTTCTTCAACAACTCCAAGTAAATAATTCCAACTAGGTTTATCTACTTTACTATCTTCAAAACAACGAACACAACACCATCCACTTACAAGATTAATTTTTGAACCATATTTACAAAACTCAACCCTTTCTTTATAAGGGTCATAATCATCATCAATATATTCTTCATCACTTGAGAAGAACATAAATAATATATACATATATAATAATATCAATTTGGATTTATATATTTTGAAATTAATAATTCTTCTTTGATTTTTTTATCTTCAAGTCCTTTCCAAATACTTCTTGAGGTTTCACATCTTCATCTTTTTTGATCTGTTTTTCAACTTTCAAATCAGTTGCTTTACACTTATAATCATTAGGAGATTTTTTAGATACTCGTTTTGTTTTCTTTGGCATATTAAATATAAATAATACGAAGATAAAAATTTTATATATTATAATAATATAATAATGTCATTAGTGGTTCTGTCAAATCAGCAAACTTTCAACGATACTCTCACCTCGCAAGATATAGAAGATTCTGCAAGGTTTCAAAATCACTTTAGTAAAGCAGTTGAAATACCTGTAAATAGTGAAGTTGCGGTAATTAGTGCAAAACTTAATCGTAATCAAAACTTTACTCTTCCTCGTCGCTCACAAATTAAAGTTTATTTAGGTGATGAATTGAGTGATACAAAATCTTTAGAAGATACTACAAGTATTCCTATCCAAGTTCCATTATATAATAGAGAACAAAGAAACTTAACTATTAATGAATTGAGAGATAGATTAGAAACTCAATTGAAAAAATTTACACTACATCCGGAATTTATTGATAGAACAGTTGTTAGTGCAAGTTATGGAACTGGTAATGTTTTTGAGGGTTTCAATATTCAAGTTTCAGCAAGTAAAAATGGTTCAGCAAATAGTTCTAAAGTGAGCGAGGAGTGGGCGTCTTTTTGTGATACTAGTGATGATTTTATAGCGAGTGCTTGTGGAACATACGGACAAGTTATTACTTCTAGTGCTGATGGTCTTGGCGAATGTTGTTGTGTTGGAACAGATATGCCAATTGCTACAAGTGGTGGAGAGTTTCATTTTACATTAAAAGATGGTGCTTCAAATAATTTCGCTTGGTCTGTCGGTTTGACAAGACCTTTGAATGTTCAAGGTAATCCAAGTAATAAGAGCACCGCTGACCCTGAAAGTGTATATCCTTATTATTATGATGTAAGTGAAGCACCATTAGGTTTTATTGGATATAGTGATATAAGAATTGTTAAAGAAGTCGGTGAAAGTGGTATTAGAGTTTTTCAAACTGGTAGTGACACATTAGGAGTTACTTATGGTGTAGGTCAAGTTGTAGATGATGAAATAGAATATTGGAATGGTAATTCTCTTAATAGTTGTTTTACTGCAGAAAGCGGACCTGTTGATAGTGCGAGTTTCTCTAGTTATAAAATAACTGTTGAAAATGAAAGAGTAAGTATTTATGGTTTGACTGCTGGAAGTTCAGGTGTGATTACTGATGTGCATTTAGATTCTCCAGGAAGTGAATATACACCTGGTTCTTATACTAATATCGCAACTACAACAGATGGTCTTGGTAATGGAGCAACATTAAATATTGAAATAGATGGTCTTGGCACAATTACATCAGTAACAATTAATCAAGCAGGTAGTGGTTATGCGGTAGATGATAAATTAGTCCCTGATGCCACTATAGGTGAGGGCATAGATTTATCAATATTAGTGGATACTGTAACAAGTGGAAGCGGTAGTTATGAATTGATTACTGGTGCTTTTCATACTGGCGGTCAATTACCAAATCGTCTAACTAAACCACTTAATCAAAATGAATGGGCGTTATATCCTGTTGTTGAAATTAATGGTGCTACTGATGATTTCGTCAGCATTACAAAGTTTAATGGAGCATACAAACCTGATGGAACAGAGATAGATTACTTTACTGAAACTTGGTATAATAAAATAATTAATGCTACTGCAAGACAACTGGGAGGATGGGGTTATGTGCTTCATCCTCAAAATTTAGATACTAGATTTAATAGAAATATTAGTACTATAACTAATTATGGTCGTCGCCATTGTAGAGGAACTGTTCCAAATAATAGTGTTGATAAAGATGTTGTATATGTTATAGGTCAAAGTGATAGATATTTGCCAACTAGTTTATTTCCCACTCAACCTAATTTTCAAGGAATATTGGGATTTCAAAATCCAGTTGTTAATGAAACTACTTTTTCTACTAATAGCGATCATAATAGCGTCCGTTTATTCACTTCTACAACACAACCATTAACTTCAAGCACTAAACAAGCATTTATTAAATTAGATAATTTGAATATTGAAAGTTTTAATGGAGCAACCAGCGATATTTCTAAAATATTATATACTTTGCCTCGTTTTGATAATAGTGGTAATGCAATTGGTAGTTTATATTTTGAAAGTCCTGATAGATACTATCTCCGTCTTAATAATACTGCTCCATTACTACTTAATCGTCTTGATTGTAGTGTAGTCAATATCGATAATACTATCGTCCAAAGTTTATATGGAAATACAATTGTGATGCTTCATTTTAGAAGTGCTAAATAAATAATTTCTATTTTATATAAATATTTTAAGATTATTTTGTTTTTTTAAAGTTATATTTTTAATTTAAAAAATATCAATTCTATTTTTATATATTTGATTATAATAAATGACAGATTTTCTACCAAATGTTGAAATGCCTGAACCAGTTGAACTGGAAACTGAACCCAAAGTAGTAGTAGAACCTGAAAAAGAAGACGAAGAACCAGTAGAAGAGGTGTCTGCACTACGAGAACCAGTAGATGAAGAAATGTTTGAACCACCAACTAAAAATATTGAGGTTAAGGTTAAAGAAGACGATATTGAAGAACCAGTAGTTCAAGAAGTCAAGAAGATTAAGAAACAAAGAAAACCTCCATCAAAGAAACAACTGGAAAGTTTAGCAAGAACTCGAGCAAAAAGGTCTGCTGAAGTTAAAGCAAGAAAAGATAAAGAACGACGAGAAAAAGAAGAAGGAGAACGACTATTAGAAGAAAAGAGGGCAGAACAAAAAAAACCAGTTGTTGTTGATTATCAAGCAGATATACAAAAAGCAATTGAACAAGCGTTAGAAACTCAAGAGACAAAGCGTAAAGAAAGAAAAGCGTTAAAGAAAATTAAACAAGCAGAAGAAAAGGTGGCGAGAGAACAAAAAGAGAAATTAACAAGAACTATAAGTAATGCTGTTAGTGGTGGATATAATCCACATAGCGATCCCTGGAAAAACTGTTTTAATTTTCAGTAAATAAGTTTAAACTCAAATAATAATATATAACTATAATATATATAATGGATACACCAAAAGTTCTCCCAGTTGTTGAACCAGCAAATCAAAAGGCGAAATACCACCATCCTCACCTTCCCAAAGTAGATGTAGGAGTAGCAGGCGGAGGAGCGTTAGTTCTTATGCTCTCTCCAGTCAAGACAGGGAAAAGTACAATCGTATCGAACCTTTTTTTAAATCCTAACTTTTTCGGTCAATATTTTTTCGATGATGTGCAGATTATGTCGAACACTATAGCAAATGACATATCGAGTCGATTTATGAAAAAAGCGTTCAATTGTACAGATCACTACAGCGACGCAGTTATAGATAAATTAATTAAAAGACAATATGACGCTCCACCTGAAGACAGATTAGAGATGGCATTGGTTCTAGATGATTGTCTTGGGTCGATAAAAAGAGAATCAAAGATTAACCATCTCGCAAGTCGATATCGACACGCAAACATTAAATTACTTATTATAAGTTCGCAGAAGTTCAAAGGTTCTGTCAGTCCAGTCATTAGATCCAATGCCACAAATATTATTATAGGTTCTCCATTTCCTAATCAAAAAGAATTACTGGCGATTGCTGAAGAATACGGTGATAATTTTGGTGGAGTAGATAATTTTTTAAAACATTATCATATAGCAACTCCTAATAGATATGATTTTTGCCATTTGGATATGCAATCTAATCCACCTCTTATGTATTCAAACTTTGATAAAGTTGTATTAACTGGAGGAATTGGTATGGTTAAAGATAGTGGCGAACCTCAACCTGAACCTGAATAATTTATTTTTTATCTGTTATTTTTTTATTATATATATTATATAATATATAATGTCGTTGAGTGATTTAGCATATTCTCAAGCAATTAGTCAAGGAAACTCGTTAAGGCAAGAAACTCGAGAACATAATGAAAGTATCCGTCAAAATAATCAAATGTTAGTTCAGGCGTGGAATACTCAAAAGGCGAGGGATGACTCAAAAAGTCAAGAAGATAAACTTTTGGTTGGAGCAAAAGATAGTTATACTGGATTTGAAGCAGTCGGTCATTTTGCTCAAGGTTATAATAGAGTAAAAACTACTGGATTAGTCGGTGCTTTTAAAGAAGACGCTGGAGCAATTAGTGATAAATTAAGTAGTTTAAAAAATACTGTTAGTACAAAAGCAACTCAACTGGGTCAAAAAATATCTGCTCCATTAACAACTAAAGTTCAAGCAACTCCAACTGAACCGGAATTTACTGCAACTGCTCCATCAAATATACAACCAAAAGCGTCAGTTCAAGCAACAGAAAATATAACAGACGATATTGGTGGAAAAGTTAATACTGCTACTGGTAAAGCAACTTCAAGTGTGGTGGATGCTGGTGAAACATTATCAGGAAAAATAACTCAAGGATTAGAAACCGCAGGTAAGGTCGGTAAAATTGCTGGAGTCGTTGGTGGTGGTATAGCAATTACTCAAGGTATTAAAGATTTAGCAGATGGAACATTTAGTAAAGAAAGCACAACGGAGAAAGTTGCTTCAGGATTAAAAGATGTTGGTGGTCTATTAGATGTAGCAAGTGTGTTTCTACCAGTTCTCGCTCCTCTTGGAGCAATTACAAGTGTAGCAGGTGCAACAATTGATACTGTTGATACACTTGATAAAGATAAGAAACAGAAACGCGATGATAGTGATTTGGAACAAAAACAATTAGCACAAAACAGACAAGGCATACAAGAAGTAGGACAAGTTCAAACTACAAGTGGTCGTATTCAATCTCAAGCAACTTATGGTGGAAGTTCAGCATTTTAATTAAGTTTAAAAAATACCAATAAATATTTATTATATATTATATAATTATAAAATGCCTTCACAACGATTTTGGGAATCAAGCGATAAAATTGCTATAGGTCAAGAATCTATAGTTATTGAAAGTGAAAATAATTTAGACCATACAGCAGGACAAAAGATACAGTTTCAAATACCATCTAATCTTGAATTTATTAATCCTAAAGAAACTTACCTTCGTTTTGATTGTCTTTTAGAACAACTTACAGGACCGAATAGTAAATTGCAACTTGATGCTGATATTGGAGCGCAATCTCTCATCGCCGATATTCGACTTCGAACTCGCGACGGACAATTACTCGAAGAGATTCAGGGATATAATGTTTTGGTGTCGTTAATGTATGATTACGACAGCAATAATAATTTTCGAAACAAAAGGGCATTAACCGAAGGGACGACTGTGACTTCTCCACTTTGTCAAGGCACAAACGGAAATATTATTACTCATAAAAACGATGTATTGACTAATCCATATTTTAAGAGAGAAACAAGTGCTTCTACCAGTTCTAGTTCTACTCTTCAAAAAACTGCTAAATGCTTACTACCATTACATACAGGCATTTTCCAAAATGACCGAGTTTTTCCAGTGCTTATGACTGGCGATTTGGTGTTGGAAATTTTACTCGAAGAGAATAAAAAAGTTGTTCGTCTATTAGATTCAACAATACAAACTCGTAATCTTTCATCCAATCCTCGTATTTTGAATTTTGATGGTGCTGATGCGAGTGCTAGTATGACGAGTGGTTCTGCTATAACCGAGTTTTACCTTGACCCTAATGAAAACTCTGTTTATTCTGTAGAAAATATGCCTTTTGCAGTTGGCGACAAGTTTTTCTTTTTACGAGATGACGATGTGACTGTTTCTACAAGTGGTGTAATTGTTAGAACTGGTAATATATATAATGCGAGTAATGGTAATTCATATTTTACTATTACAGGATTATCAAATGAATCAGGAGCAGGAACTATTCCAAAAGTTAAAGTATCTGTAACTGCTGGAGCAATTGATGGGACTATGTCAGGTTTGAAAAAGTTTAGAATGGTTAGTGCGGTAAGTGATACAGCATATCCTAGTGAAGAAATAAATGCTAAATATACTTTGTCTAATATTGAATTAATTTGTCAAAAACTCACTATGCCTGCTGGGTATAAATCCAGTTTAGCAAATCAAATGAAGAGTGGCGGAGTTATGAAATATGATTATCTATCTTACACCAATTACCGTTTCTCTACTTTGTCAAGTGAGAATATGATTAATTTACGACTACCTCTACAAAACTCTCGAGCAAAG
>Ga0209336_10000877_pt1 | contig 15178 bp, 13 predicted proteins | sample LinPmetageLP32_FD_184042 | JGI IMG/M metagenome (GOLD analysis project Ga0209336, IMG submission 184042) | Marine viral communities from the Pacific Ocean - LP-32 (SPAdes) (version 2) | ecosystem: Environmental > Aquatic > Marine > Oceanic | place: Pacific Ocean | collected 2009-08-23 | reverse complement strand
ACCTCCTGCTAATTTAAAACCTTTTTTAATTTTAGCAAGACCCCAAACACGTTCCCCATCAGATAAACTTCCTGCAGTATCCATTTCCATGTGTCCTGCCTCAGTAAACTTTTTGAAAAACGACATTGTTTCTTGGTTTTGGAAAGGCACAAAAGCCTCGCCACAATGTGACAGTACCCTATTGTCTGTATCGCGAACAATAGCGTAATGCTTTTCTGCTTTTAGTAAACTTGCCTCACCACGAGGGTCATTTAAGTCCCAAGTATTTGGTTTGTCAGCAAAGTACAGTGGACGTTTGGAAACTGTCCAATCAAGCTGAGCGGCGACTAACATTTCATCTGGTGTTAAATTACCGTCAACTTTATTACCAAGCCCATGCCAAGGAACTTTCCCTGCGTAAGCCATCGTTTCTACCATGTGTGCCATAATATACCTCCTTTACACTACATCGTTATTGGCTAGGTCAAAACTTGGGAGTGCCTCATACTCCTTAAAGCTAATATCTAACCATAGTTGGTCGCCCTTATGTGTTGCAAAACAAACACGCATCTCCACATCATTGTGGGGCATAGTGGTTGTTACTGGATAACGCACAAGGTCGGTTTTGTCCTGACCGTCAAACCCTATTTCCTCAAGGGTATTAGGTAGGCTCTCAACAAACTTAGGTTTCAATGTTCTGTTAGACTTACGCCTAATAGCCCTATTGTTGAGTTCCCTAAGTTTGCCTTTGTTTACATATAACTGCGACATTATAAACCTTTCTGCTAATGGTTAAGTTATGTTTATATAATATAGGGGGATACAAAGTAGTAAATCGTCAATTACTCTATTTGAGCATTTAGTTTGGGATTGAGTATCCTTGGGAATACATAGGTTGTATCAAGTGTAGATTTTTTATTGCTCTTGTTAAACCAACATAAAAGACACGAGCCTCATCATAGTGTGCATTATCAAACCTTCGCCACATAGAATATGAACGCTTCATAGTATCAGTCAACATTAATACATTTGTAGCCTGAGCTCCTTTAGAAGAATGTATTGTAGAAATCCTTATACGAGGAAGAGTAGTTAATGATTCACCTTTACGAAGACAAGCTTTAATATATCGTCGGTCAGCCTCAGGTATCTTACCCAACCCTTCATCCCATGGAAGACTGTGTAGTAATCCATGAAAGTCTTGTAAATCTTGTATGGAATATAGTTCTCCATCCGTCGACTTAGGCAATGTCTTGTGTCCATATTCTACTTGTTGTCCAAGTATCATCTGCTTATAGATAATCCGTACATGCTCTGCTCGTAAACGTTCACCAGACCGTAGCTTTTCCCACAGTCGCACCGCTTCTAAAACCTTATGGTCAATCGAACTACTACCATTATAGATATACAAATGACCACGCCTCCTTACTTCTTCCTCTAATTGTTTTGCCCCACGAGTTGTTCTGCTCAATAACAACCAGTCGCCTTCTGATATATCTACCATCTCTGAGTGGCGATACCAATTTACTGTGCCTTCTTCTGCTCTAGGGAAAAACTCTTTCTTACGTCTACCAACCACAGTACTGATAACACTTTGACTTAACTTATGGTGTAAAGAAGGTATCCTATAGCTTTGATTTAAAACAGTAACTTCGCCTTTTAAACCTATAAAATAATCTACATCTGCTCCTGCATACCTAAATATAGCTTGGTCATCATCTCCCGCTACATATATCTGCTTTGTGTTTTGTTGTAACTGATGCACCATTTCCCATTGTAGAGGTGATAAATCTTGTGCTTCATCTATAAACACCGCTTCTAACTTTGGAGATAACTTCCTTTTGCAAAAGTATTCTAACATATCTGTATAGTCATAAAGCTCATGTGTTTGTTTCCAAAGCTCTAACCCTCTATTAACATAATCAACTCTAGCCCAATCTGTTCGTAGTGGAACAGTTGAAGCATTGTAGACGGAACGTAGAGGTTGTTGCAATATCCTAGACATATTAATAATCTCTAAGAACTTATCTCCATAACCATAATCTTTAAAAGGACTATCCGACATATCAGACTGACCATAGAAGTTACCTATCTTTAACCAGTCAGATATTTCTTTATATTTATTTTGTGTCATAATTTGAGTATGACTTATACCTATCTGCATAAAGGCAAGGCTATGGAGTGTTCTAAAGAAAGGTAAGTCTTTTTTTACCAACCTAAACTTTTCACATGCTCTTTCAATAGCTTCATTCGCGGCTCTTCTTGTAAAAGCAAAGTAACCAATCTTATCAGGAGAAATACCAGACTCAATATATTGTTCTACTAATGAAAGCAGTTTAGTTGTTTTTCCAGTTCCTGGAGGACCAACTACAATCTTCACTAGATTATATCTTTTTGTTTAGGAATCTCTGGTAAGTCCATGGGTTCATTATCACTTTCAAAATACTCTTGAGGCAATGACCACACATGTATCCCCTTGCCTTTCACTCGCCAAAACATCTTATCTGCTTCTATATTCTGTAATCGTAAAGTAATCTTTGAGGAAGAATAATGATTGAAGTCGTTTACTGTAAGATGTTTTTTTATATCTTTGACTTGGAAATAAACTAATCCATCCATCCATACTGCAACTCCTTGTAAAATATCATCACGTTCCACACCCCTTGCTCGTTCACTACAAAAGGAATGTAATAAATCTTCAAACTCTCCTTTTATTGTAGCATCAGGTGGAACTTCTACAATAGTTAAACTATCTAATAATAATTGTATTCTTGTCTGCCACGCATTTTGACTCACTGTTCTTGGGAGTTTATTAATCTGTGATACACAATCTTTTTGGAACCGAGTTTGTGATATCAATCCATCCGTACTTAATTCTAACCTTTGTCCATCCACATTTAGAATCCAGATAGGTGGGTCACCATCTATTTTTGTAAGGGCAGACATATTATTTTGAACGCCATTTGGACCAACACCGTGCTTCCTCGTTACACAAACTTCTTTATTACAAAAAGGTTTTATCGGTTGGTCTTCACATTTATAAAAGTAATCTTTGCGTTGCAACTGTTTGATTACTGCTCCAACTTCAGCATGTGAAAGTGATGGTTTTAAGTAATCAAGGTTATACTTTTGTATCAAAGCTTCCCAATTATCAGCGTCAAACATCCTTGAGTAAACACCTAAATTAAACAAGGCGTTATTCCGTGAGCCTTCCCCAAAACCCATACTACATAAGTGTTGAAGGCATGGTGGACCGTCGGGTAAGTAACTGTCTTGACTAGCATTTATCTTATAATCAGAAAATTGTTGCTTGGTTATTTTGTATTGACTAGCTTTTTTAACAAACTCTTGGGAGCTTATTATTTCAATTGTTTTTAAATCATATACAGAGCGAGTACTCATGTTGCCTTTAAAATAAGGCATGTTCAAAGCGTTTCCAGTATCACCCCTTTCTACTAATATTTCTGACTGCTTGGGGAAAACTTCACCCTCTGCCTGACCTAGACCAGAAGCTATCTCTGCTAATTTATTTTTTACAGTAGAAGCTTTTATAGGTTCTTTAAAAAAGAAATATATATGAGCACCACCAGATTTACTCCGTGCTACCCATCCAACTATTTTTGCTTTGCGTAACTTTTCTACTAACTCTTTATGATTAACTTGGTAGTTATCAACATCTATTGCACCCCATAAACAAGTATTGTCATCCATAATGGGTATCACGCCCAACCCTTGTTTACCTTTTAAATGGTCTTGCCATTGTTTTACTTCAGGGGGCTTTTTAATAATCTTGTAGACCCCAGTCTTTTTGCCACTAGCGTTATCATCAAGATCAACAACACCGTAAGCTCTTTTATTGCCTTCAAATAATTTGAAAAACTGTTCTGCTAATTCCATAACCCCTCCTAAAACGAAGCCCTAACAAACGAAACAAGGAGGTGTTAGGGCTTCTACCTAATATAAACTTAAACAACAATATTAGGTGTTCTTAGAAAGGATCACCATCGTCAGATTTGTCTTGAGACTTTGGTGCCTCTTTTATTGGTGGTAAGTCTGTTGGAGTTTCTGGGGCTACCTCTTTAACATCAACTTCTCCTGCTTTAACAGAATTAGAAAAGGCTACTGCATTTTCAAACAAACCTTTTTCAAAAGGATCTGATAAATCAATCTGCCTTTCCTTAGCAATAACCCAACCATGCCATTTACCTTTATCGTTTTGCTCAGGCACAGTTGTTAACCTATAAACTTGCGACATCATTGGTAAAGTGTATGGACCGTTTTTACCCATAGCAGTCATAGCATTCATTTGTGATAACCAACGTCTTGACTTTTTGAGTTGTGTACTAGACATTGTAATTAAACTTCTACTATAAGAATCACCATCAATTAATACTACAAAGTGTTGAGCAGTATTTGTCAGTAAGTTACCATTAGGTAATATTTCTTCATTATTAATTTCACTACGAGTTACAGTTCCAACAATAGGATCATCAGGTTGATGACTGCCTACATAACCACCACCCTCTGTTCTTGGCTTCCATTCAACGTAACGCCTATTATAATAACAAGGTACGACTAATACACCCTCTTTACCAGATGTTACTGTATTTGTGACAGTATTATAAATCATACCACCTTTAGCACCTTCAACATAAGCACCATCAGACTCATCTACTTGTGGGCTTCCAGTACCAAGTATTCTTAAAAACGGTATGGACATATCTTCGGTTGTAGTTTCTGCAAAGCCTAATCCGGACATTTGCTCAAATGAAGCGTTGACAAGTGCTCCCTCTTGTTTTTTAGCTACTTCAGCCATTTACTTTCTCCTTATTTTAGTTTGTATACCTAAGAATATACCAAATATATCATGAGGTATATTTTCACCTTTTCCAGTTTGTTCTTTAACAAACGACTTTAACGTTTGTGGCTCAACCCAAACCTTATTTGTAACTGTCATACCCTGACCTTGTAGGTCAGCTAATAAATCCTTAGCCTTATTATCTTCGGTTCTACCAAATGAAGCCGTAACAGTATTCTTTATCAAACTTCCAAAACCATTAGAAGTAAGCCACTCATGAGCCTCCCCACGATTAGCCTCTGATATATGTGCTGAAACAAAGTCCGAGACTGTTATTTCATGACCATCTTCTGTTTGCAAAGTTTTTAAGTTATGTTCCTGCATAGCAGAAGGTAATAAGTCTTGTGATATTTCCCTTAAAAACTGTTCTGTTTCTTTCAACTCTGCCTTGAGTGCTTTTACTCTGTCCTCAAGTTCAAGTTGTTTTTTGCATAAGGAACTAACAGAACTCAGCCCCTTTTCACTTACTTTAGTAAGTTCGTTTGCAGTTGATTCGAAATCCATTTAAACCTCCTTGTCATAGATGTCAACTGTTATGGGATAATACTCTTCGTCTTGCCTATCCCACTTTAGTATATTAAGTTTGCCTATATTGTTAGACATGGCAACAGCACAAGAGATACCTATGATTACCGGATCCCCTGATAACAACAAATAATCTTTACTGTTAAATTTACGCAACAAGCGATTAATTCTTCTAACCGTAGGTTGAGAAGACAAAGCCACTTGTTCTTTAGCAGGAATTAATATTTGCAAGTCGCCATACTGGGAAGCCTTTGTTATATCTCTTCCAGGAACTTCTTGCGTAATAAATACCGTCATACTTTCTCCTATGCCGTTGTACTGTTTTTTAAGCAGTACATTTAAATATATACTTTTACTTATAGTAGTAAAACTAAATTTAGTCTAAATGATAAATCAGATATTTAAATATCAGATATCGATATATTTTCCGTCCCGCGAAAGATATCAGGTAGACCACAAAAGGTTTAAGTTTTTAAAAAAGTTTGTATATAGTAAAGTCAGAAAGTTAAGGTAATGAAATATAAATTTAAGATGCCTCCGTATGAGCACCAACTGACTGCTCTAAGGAAAGGTTGGAACTTAGATGAGTTTGCATATTTTATGGATATGGGAACTGGTAAGTCTAAAGTTTTGATAGATAATTTTAGTGTGTTGTATGACAAAGGTCATATCACTGCTGTTTTGGTTATTGCACCCAAAGGTGTATATAGAAACTGGTCTCGTAATGAGATACCAACCCATATGCCAGAACATGTATTGCATGATATTTGTATATGGCAACCTAATCATACACAAAAGTTTTTGCACACTTGGAATACAATGTTTGCACAAGACTATAACTTAAAAATATTTTTAATGAACATAGAAGCCTTTAGTACACGCAAAGGTGTAGAAGTAGCTGAAAAGTTTTTGTTGGGTCATAGTTGTTTAATGGCTATAGATGAAAGCACTACTATAAAGAGTAAGAATGCTAAACGCACTAAGTCTATAGTGAAACTTGGGAAGTTAGCCAAGTACCGTAGAATAATGACTGGTAGTCCTATAACAAAAAGCCCTATGGATTTGTATACCCAGTGTGAGTTTTTGAGTCCAGAACTACTAGGTCATAAAAGCTTTTTTAGTTTCCAAAATGAATATGCAATTATTAAAAGACGTAACTTAGGTTCATACAGTTTTAACCAGATAGTAGGTTATAAAAACCTAAAGGAGTTGAATGGCTTGTTAGATAATTTTAGTTTTAGAGTACGCAAACAAGATTGTTTAGATTTACCAGATAAGGTTTACACAAAGCGAGTTGTAGAACTTACACCTGAACAAGCTAAAATGTATAACGACTTAAAAAAGATTGCACTTGGTATATGTGAAGAGGGAACAGTAACCCCAACCACAATACTGACACAATTACTTCGGCTACAACAAGTTTGTTCTGGACATGTAAAACTAGATGATGGAACACTAAAAACATTTCCTTCTGCTAAAATAAAAGAATTAGAATCAGTAGTAGAGGAAATAGATGGCAAGGCTATTATATGGGCGAACTTTACACATGACATTGAAAGTATAGAACAGATGTTACAAAAAATGTATGGTGATGATAGTGTGGTTTCTTACTATGGGGCAACTAGCGTAGACCAAAGAGATTACGCAATGAGTGCTTTCCAAAACCCAGACAGTCCAGTAAGGTTTTTTGTAGGGCAACCAAGAACTGGAGGTTATGGTTTAACACTTACTCAAGCATCTACAGTTATATATTATAGTAATAGTTACGATTTAGAGGTTAGGTTACAAAGTGAAGACCGAGCACATCGTATCGGACAAGTTAATAAAGTTACCTATATTGATATAATTGCTGAAAAAACAGTAGACGAAAAAGTGTTATTAGCCTTAAGAAGTAAAATTGATATAGCAAGTGTTGTTTTACAAGAAAATGTTACAGATTGGATAGTTTAGCCAAAAAACGACTGCGTATAAGCTCGATACAGTCATTAGAGCAAGGGTGGGTGGTATGTTTGTACCCCTTAATTACTTCCCATTCTTGGTCATGTAGGCAGTAGTCCCCATATAAGTTCCTACTATTCCAGCCCCTGAAATATAGAATAAATTGCTAATATCAGCTAAAGCTTCAACTCTTTCAATGGGAATAAAGAACATAGCTAAAGTAAATGCACCCATACCGATTAATGTGTATCTTGCCATGCGTAGTTGTGCAAGATTCTTGCGTAATTTTGTTTCTGTTTCTTTAATTTCTTTTACATGACTGAGTTCTGCATCAGTAACGATACCATCACCATCTTGATCATACTCGGCATACTTACTATTATTTTCTAATGTTTTTTTCATAAGCTTGTTTAATCTCTTCTATTGTACGATTGCAACCCACACAGACTTTTTGCTCATTTAATTTACATACTCCAATACATTTACTCATTTAGCAATACCTCTTAAACTTTCCATGACTTGATCTATGTTTGGTTCTTTACCATTTGGATTTAATTTACATTTATATTTGCGTGGACAACCAACAGCTATATCTGTAAACTCTAACTCATATGTTTTTTGAGCACCAATATAAATACAAGCCATCTTATCTTTAAATACTTTTTGTTTCATTAATCTGCAAGTAGTCATGGTGGGTAGAATAATCTCGCCACGTTGAATTTTTTGTTGCCTAGTATAATCTCTTGATTGATACTCATAACCAAAAGCTTTAAATGCTAAGACTATAGATATACCAATAACAGCAACTACACAAAATACGATACCCATAGTTTGTAATGTATCTATTAATTCTTTTTGTTGTTGTCGTTTTTCTACCCTTTTAAGTCTATCTGCTTCTTTTGCATTATTTATTCTACTTGCACGTTCAGCAATTATCTGATCCCAAGCCGTTGGTCCAAACCTTAAATTAATCATGTTTTTTAATTCTTGACGTTTTTCTTCTAACAGTTTCATATTTATAAAATCATTAGCTGTAGACTCAATACCAAATTGTTCTTTTATACCTACTGTGCCAGACTTTTTATTCATTTGAGCTTCGCCCTCAAAGAATCCATCTATCTGTTTAGCAATGCCAGATATATCTTGTACGGTATTGATGTTGCTCTTAATGAACTCTACAGACTTTTGCACTAAGGCTATCCCAGTGAGTATTTCTGCAACAACCATGTTCGTTTATCCGCTAGGAAATGTTTGTAAGTTTGCCATTCTTTCTACGAGGCGTTCTGCTCGGTTTGGCACTTGTTTATACCACTTGGAATCTTCCATTTGCAAAGAAGCTTCTAAGTAATCTTCATCCATTATGGCTAAATTCATTTTTTTAAATTTACTTAAACGAGGTCTACCCATATTGAACATCATGTTTGCTAGTATAAGTTGTGCCTCTTCAGGTAGATCATCAAAGTTTCCATAAAGTACCCTACATTCTTCTAACGTAACTTTTACATCTTTTTCAAATAATTGAGCTACACGATCATCAGATATAGTAGTTCCTACTGGTTGACCATACTCTTCATCCCACTCAGTAATTAAATGACCAATCCCACATGTTGGTAAATTTAAATGATCAAGATAAATAGCATTGACACAGCCTTCATCACGTCGTAAGTCTTTTTGTAATTGTTTTATGTTCATACTAATCCGCCTATCCCTGCTCTGCTTTGTATTGCTCCTCCCGTAGTGTCAAATGGAAACAATGAGGCAAAGTTCGTGGTTCTTGGAGGAGTACTAGACGAACCTCCACCCGACACTTCGGGAAGATTCAAGTTTAATGTATTCGGTGTAATTGTGTTTGGTGCGACAGTATCAGTATCCAAAGCAGAAGTTTGTACTGGCTGACCAGTCCTTTTGATTTCTTCTACGGGATCTTCTGGACCTGCTGATTGACCAAAATCAGTTATGCCATACTCACGAGCTATGGCATTAAATATTGGAGTAAGCTTTTCTAATGTAAGAATACTAAACTTTGATTTACCAAACGCTTTTTCTAATTGTGCTACTGTTGGTGGTGTGGACAAAGCTTTAGCTAGTAAATCTGACTTCATGATTGTAGCTATAGCACCAAGATCAAGGTTATTAATTAAAGCACCAACCCTTGCACCTCCAGCCATTTGACCTCCAGCATCCAAAGCTTCTTGTGTAAAATGTGTATAGTTTCTTATGTTTTTTAAATTCTTTAAGTATTCATCTGACTGTTTTGTATTAGCTGGATTAACAAATAAAGGTTTAAGTTTCGAATACTTATCTGTGCTAAAATTTACGAGCCTATTCATTTCATTAACAAGTTCTTTAGCGTTTATTACCTCTACTCCAGGAGCTTGTGGAGACGTGCCTTTCATAGTAGGGTTTTTAAATATATTATCTAAAACAGCATGTCTAAGTTCTGCAATTTTTGGATCATTAAAACCACCAGAGGCTTTAACAAAATCATCTATTTCTTTTGCTGATGCCCCATCTATAAAACCTTTAGCAGTTTCCAAATTAGATAATGCCTTTTTTTGTAGCCCTTTGAATATAGAGCCATCTAAAAACTCTATGTTTTTTGAAAACTGTGCTAACTTAGCTCTGGCTTGTGGTGATGGAAATAATTCTTTAATTAAATTAGGTTGTTCTTTTATTAATTTACCTACTACTGATCCCGCTTGTCCTGGATTATGTGTAGCATACGTTATAAAAGCATTCGCAAAATCATCTTTTAAAACTTTTACAGAAGCTAAATCCATTGCTTTGTTTTTTGAAGCATTTTTTACAAAGTCTATAAACAACCCAAATGACTCTTCATCAACATCACCATTAAATATGCGACTGACTACTTTTCTAGGTGTTAATCTACCTTCATCCGAAAAAAAGTTTTTAAAATTACTTCTATGTACCACACCAGTTCGTAGCTGAAATAACTTTTTACCCTCATCCATAAACTTTGTCATGTCCTTACCAAACACATTATTTTTTACAGTCGGGTTAGTTATTGTATCGTCAATTAATTGCACTATTTCTTTTGCTTGTCTACCTACTGACCCACCTTCTTGTATCAAGTCTGATAAATCATTTCTAATAGTAGTTATTTGTTTTAAAGCAGAAAATGTTTTTTTAGTACCCATGTCAGTAGTAACTAACTTTGACACAGTAGGGTCTAAAACGTTTACTAATCTTGTTAACTGATTACCTAAGTCACCTCCAGGAATATTTAAACCTATTGTTGATTTATCTGCAGGATTTTTAGGGTCTGGTTTAGCTCGTGTTCTTATACCATATAAAATTTCTTTAGCTTTTGACACAGCAGGACTCAAGTCAAACGTAGCTCCAGCTGAATTAGCTTTTTGCGAGGCTTGTAAAAACTTTTTATCTATTTGTAAATCTAATGCTTTTTTTAATTTGACAGAATCATCAGTAATTTTTGAGAATATTTTTGTACTATCTGGTTTTGATTTTAAATTAAAAACATCATCCATATACTTTAACAAATCATTATTATATGCGTTGCCTTTCATTATAGTATAATTTTCTAGTTCTGCTTGTGTCATATTATTGAATCCACCAGGAGCATTTGCTTTAGCTTCTAACTTTTTCAAAATCTTTGCTTGTTGGTTTAAACGTAAATCAGTAACTTTACGAGAGATGAATGATGCTTGACCGTAAAGTTTTGTACCCAATGTACTTTTGGTCGCTAATTGTGCTATTCCTAATAAGGGTAATCCTTCTTTTACTGCATACCTTTGTGCATCTAATCCTTCTTTAGGTATCTTTTTTATTAGCATATTAAAAGGGACTCCAGCTTCATCACCTTTTAATTTTGCCACTACATATTTACCTAATCCGGGAGCAAACTGATTTATAATACCTTCAACAACACCTTGTATTGCTTGACTTGTGCTAAACTGTTCTGCTAATTCATCTCTACTTGCATCAATACCTTCTTGAGCTAACTGTTTGTCTACCGCATCACCTATGACAAAACCTCCAGCCGTACCCATCAAAGGGTGTAAGAAAGAACCAACTATAGAACCAAAGGTAGATAATGTTCCTGCTGTTCCAGTCACGTCACCTATATCCCCAGTTAAATCGCTAAACCCACCATTTGGATCAACCCTATATACTTCTCCATCATCTACTAAACTAAATACTTCTTCTGTTTTATTTTTGCCTACTTGCACACGAAAATATTTAGATCCTGGATATTTATCCTCAAAATATTTTTTCTTATCTTCAAAAAAGTCTTTTCTTGCAAGTTGATCTCTAGTACCAAATAAATCAAAACCCTCTAATGTTGTAGCATCGGTGCCTTGATATTTATCACCCAATATATCTTTTAGTACATTTTCAACACGGTCTTGTTCTTGTTTCATACTAATTAGAACTTTGTCTATACCGTCTGGATACCCCTTTATTTTTTCTGGGGCAACGGTGTAACTAAAGTATCCTGGAAAAGCCATAAAATCTGTGACAGTTTCTGCATCTGGCACAACTGCATCTAGTAATGAAAAGAAGTCAGAGTCTGGGACTTCTAATAATGAAGTGCCACCTATCGTTTTGGGTACTATGTCTTTGTCTTCTGTATATAAAGGGTTAATATTTTCTAAGTCTAAATCATCAAACGGAGAAACTTTTTCTAAATCAATCGCTTGTCCTCCAGGAGGATATTTTGGTGAGCCACTACTAAATTCACCAAATTCATTATCTACTTCTATATATTCATCAGCCATGATTTACCTTATTGTCTTTTTCTGAACACTTTTAATTTAGCAATATTAAATAATCTTTGTATTCTTTGTTTACCCATATCTGTGTTTGGATCAAGATACGCATCTATATCACCTATTTGACCTAATTTATCTTTATAATCTTTAGCTAATATGTCTTTTATTCTTGGTAAAGCCTTTGCTTGAAAGGTAGCAAAGTCAAGTTCTTTTGTATTCTGATCTACTCCGAGGGTAGATCCTATTGAGTGCAACTTAACATTTATATCAGTAGCTGGAAGCCCTACTGATTGACCATTTTGTCTTCTGAATACGGTGGCAGGAGCCAAGTTTCTTCCAGCATCACCAACTATTTTAGCTTCTTCCTTAGTGAGTATTGGGTTATCTCTTTTAAACTTTCTCATCATTTTTGAATGATAAGTATAAAGTTCTTTACCTTGTAATTTAGTTGCATCTAAGATTTTATCTTCATAAGCTTTTTGTTTTTGCAGTCTTTCAGATTGTTTTGCAAACATCTTAGTTAGTAATTCAATACCTTCTTTAGTATTAGTCAGTCCTGGAGCGGCTGTCTGTATCATATTAATTTCTTCAGTGTTTAAGTTTCCAGGAAGGAACTGAGCAAAAGCTAAAGCAAACTGTGTAGATACTGATTTTAAAGCTTCACCAGAAGCTATGCCACCACCAAAAAACTCTTTATACAATTCAGGATCAGTGTTCTGTTGCATGTATGCTTTCATTGGTGGGAAAGCATCTAAAATTTTACCAAGTGTTAATCTAGTTGGTGCAAATAATCCAGTTTTAAAGTTTTGTGATAGAGTTTTAGCTTGGGTTGCTAGGTCACCCATCTTAGTTACGTTTTCTAAACCTTCATCAGTTCTCATAATTTTCTTTTTAAGTATATCTAAAAATACTTCTTTCTCAGCTTTTCTAGGGTCAAACTTTTGTTGCGATATTGTCTTGGCATCAAAATATCTTTCAAGTAATGCTTGTTTATAGTCCCTAACACTTTGGTCAACGTCTGCTACTTCTTGTTGATCTAAATCATCTTCAGACATACTGTTTCTAAAATTATCAGTCATCTCACCAACAACCTTCAAAAACTCTGTGTCTTCACCAAATATTTTAGGGCGTAAAGCTTCTAGGTTTGTAGTCGCTGTATCTTTTTCCATTGGTGTTGCAGTAGTGCTTTTTAGTATAGCTCTATTATCAGCAAAGTCTTTTATTAATTTTTGTGCATCACTAAGTGGTATTTCACCATCTAATAATTTCATAGTCGTACCCTTCACTGGATCAAATGAATAATACCCAAACTTATCACTACCTATTTTTTCTAATTTAGTTTGTCCTTTAATAAGTTCTTGACCCATAGTTTGAGTTACTGGGTTGAAGGCTACTTTACGCCCATCTGGACCTTCAAGCACTTGTATATCAGCTTGATTAATTGTAAAGTTACCATCAGGTTGTATTGTTGCTAAACCTAATCCTTCAAAAAACTTTACTTCAGGTGCTCCAGGAGCGAGTGTTGCTGTTGCTCCAGTTTTCATATTAACAAAAACTTCAGAACCATCATCTGCTTTAAATGTTTTTGTATTTGGTGTACCCATTTGTGTAATCAAAGGTTTATATAAATCTGCCCTTTGTGCTTGTGCTGTCTTTTTAGCTTCGGAAAAAGCAGTAGCTTCTTTACTTTCTCTGTCTGATTTTTCTTTAGCTTTCAACATAGATAGCTTCAATAAAGGGTCAGCAAGAGCTGTGGTTTCTGGGCTTGTAACAGCACTCATAACAGTTGGGCTACGCCCTAATATTTGACCAAACTTAGCTAATTGTAAAAAAGGTAATGTTTCAGCATAATCACCATAAGCACTAGGCTTATCAGTAAACAAACCAGTATAATCACTTCTTTTTGGCGTAGGTATTAATTTTTGTGCCATTTGGATTCCTCTAATAGGATCATTCGCACCATAAACACCTTGTTTTTGTAACAACATTTGTAACATATCTCTTTGTGATAAGTTTCCAGCAGGATTACCTTGTTCAGCATCAGTAGAACCATCACTTCTCATGACTGGTATTTCGCCACTTTGCATTCTAGCCATAGCTTCCATTTGTTTATCTTCACCAATGTTTTGTGCAACTGGTGATTCTTCTGTGTCTAAACTAGCTATACCACCAGTAGATTCTATTACTGTCATTAAGGGTTGTACTATAGTCAAAACCGATTCAGGAGTTTTATCAGCATCTGCTTTACCGACCAGTTGACCCAACTCAGTTCTGCGTTCCTCAACTGACGCTTCATCGCCCCTGATAGCATCCATAATTTCTTTTGGATTTTCTGCATTATCAATATTTTGAAAAAGTGTTTCAATGCCAGACGCGATGCCACCGAGAGCCTCAGTTGATTCGACAGCCTCAGCTTCATCAAGTCCCGACGTAATACCACCCATCGGTTCATTTGTTTGAGGCATTTGAAACATTTTTCTTTGTAATACATCCATTAAAATATTCCCAATTTATTCCCTGCTCCATACAAGCCTAAACCAGTTATTCCTGCTCCTAACGCTTGTTGAAACATCGGCACTTGTTGTTGTCCACCACCTACAAGAGTTTGTATTTGTGTACTTGGTACACCTCTTAGTATGTCACTGTAAAAACTAAGTCTTTGTTGTGGTTCATTAAATGCAAACCTTTCGCCTATTAACCTAGCTTGTTCATCAGCTTGTCTTTGTGCTTGTTGCTGTCCACCTAATTGTGATATTAAGTTAATATCTTTTAGAGCTTGGTTTTGTGCAAGTTCACCTAATCCTGCTTGTTGCATAGCTTGTTGAGCTTGTTGTCCACTTATTCCTGCTTGTTGCCCACCGATAGATGCTTGTTGCCCAGCAATTCCAGATAATTGTCCACCTATTCCTGCTTGTTGTCCAGCTATCCCAGTCTGTTGTCCTGCTATTCCTGCTTGTTGTTGTGCTAATTGACTTAATAAACTTGCCTGATTAGCTTGTCTTCTTTGTTGGTTTTCAAAGGATGACATAGCCCCTTGTTGTGCCTGACCAAAGTTTCTTGCTAAATCTTCATATATTCTTCTACTAGTTACATCACCTAATTCACGTTGAGCAATACCTTCCAAAAC